>Ga0209343_10000462_pt1 | contig 57161 bp, 61 predicted proteins | sample RifCSPlowO2_02_FD_184026 | JGI IMG/M metagenome (GOLD analysis project Ga0209343, IMG submission 184026) | Groundwater microbial communities from Rifle, Colorado - Rifle CSP2_plank lowO2_0.2 (SPAdes) (version 2) | ecosystem: Environmental > Aquatic > Deep subsurface > Groundwater | place...
GTTAAAAAATACTAGTAAACAAACTACAGCCGATCGCTCTACCGTTACTCCTTTACTGCACTTAAATGCGCAGTTTTGGTCCAGCTTTTCCTAAAAGCTGGGATTGAGCTAAGGCGGGATTATTATTTATATGAGAGAATAACTTTTAAGGTCTTGCATTTTGCTGATTTTGCCAATATTTAGCCTCGGCAGCCTCTACATCAGCAATTGTTCTGTTATTATTCCTGCACCAATTGTCTACTAAACGCGTATATAATTCAGGATCGCTAATGCCTGGAATATTTCCACCGCTTCGAATTAACTGTAGCAATTTTATAATGCCCATCGGAATCCCATCAATTGGACCTTCATTTAGCACTCCTTTTTCTACATGTAGTATTGGTCTTCTTGCTGGTAATTGCACTGGTTCCCCTCTTAATTTTAATAATGCACTTCCCATACAATATATTTAATTACGACAATTTATAAATATGTGTAACTAAATTCCTCGCAGCATTGTTTTTGGCCCATTATCAAAAAATTCGTATTTACGAAAATCGCAAAAGGTTTAAATAGTAGATGAGTAATCCAGTACATGAAGCTCGATGACAAAGACAAGAAAATAATTTCCTTATTGCGGCAAAATGCGCGCGTTGCAAATACAACAATGGCCAAGCAAGTAGACTTAACAGAAGGTGCAGTACGCCATCGCATTGATCAGCTTGTTAAACAAGGGGCAATTAAAAGATTTACAATTGACACATCTGCGGAAAGCGGATTTTTCGCAATAGTCATGACAAAGGCTAGGGATGATCCTAAAAAAGCAATGCGCGAAATAATTGCAACGAGGATTCCAAAGGAAGCATATGAAGTATCTGGAGATTTTGATGGATGCCTAATTATAGAAGGAGAAAGTATTGAAGCTATTGATGATGAGATAGATAAAATAAGAAAACTAAAAAGCGTGAGCGATACGAAAACTTATGTTGTTTTAAGGAAATACTAAATAATAAATATTGGATGAACCGCGGCTTCAATGAGCTGAAAAAATGCCAAGCGTGTGAGGAGCTAAGGGGACTGGTAATCCTTGCAGTATTTACCTCATCATGCTTCCCAATAACATCTTCCTGATTCTATTATAAATCGTCTATTGACCTACTAGTCTATCAATTTTAGCTGCTATTATAAAGTCATTTTCTCCTAGTCCATTAATAGCATGACTAAAAAGCTGTATGCGAACGGCTTTATAGAATATAGTAATTGTGGGATAATGGTCTTCCTCGTTAATGATTGCTTTGACCTTATCTACAAATTTCATTGCTTCTAGAAAATTCTTGAATGTAAAATCACATTGCAACTGGTTATTTTTTATTTCCCAACTTTTAACATATTGGAGTAGTTCTTTTATTTTCTCTGGATCAAGCGGCTTTAGACCAGCCCTTGCTGGTTGGCATTTCATTTCTGATAAATTCATAGAGACCACAAATTTCATTACTGCGAATTCAAAACCAAAGGCCAGAATTACTATGTAAAAGAAGCTAAGTAAATACTAATTTTGTTCGCTAGCCTCATATACATCAAAATCTATCTTATCTATAACTGGAATTTCTCCGACAATTTGTACATTAGTAGCTGGCCAAAGATAAGTTTCTCCTTTATATTTAAAGTGCTCTGCAAATTCCAATAATCCTCTTATTTCCTCTAGGCTTACTCCATCTTCTAGCATGCGCAACGCTAAACGATATTTGCTAACTGCATTTTGAAACATCGGTTGTCCATTATAACGCATTGCATCAAAAACCTTAATTTCGTCTTCAGTAAGACGAAATCTTCCTGGGGCCAAGCAATCTTCGCCAACATATACATGCATAAGCGAATGAAACAAACGTGACCATGTTTCAGCTGGTGAGACGTAAAATTCTTTCATTGCATCTAGTTTAAATCCTTCTTGGTCCATTAATGCGGCCACTGCTAGATTCATTGTTACCTCTACATAAAATTGTGGAAAGTTGCTCTCAAAATCTTGATTAGTCTCTTGCATACTCCCAGCAAGGCGAAGCATATTCTTATAAAGATCGTTAAACTTTCCAAGTTGCTGAACCCAAAATGGAATTATCTTGCCCATATCCCCTGAGCAAATATCTCCTTCAGGATCTAGACCTAGCTCTCTTGCTGCTGCAAAAGGATCTGCATTAGGCTGATTGCTTTGAGCTTCTATTAAAACACTATTAACCTCAGCAACAAGAGAAGCAATTAGCTCTTGATAACGCTGGCTTACCTGTGCAGGTATTCTTGGGTCTTGAAGAGCACTTTGAAGCATATTACGATTCATTATAAGTTGATTAAATTCCTGCATAAAACTAATTGAGATTGACTTTTCACTCTCAAAAAATCTTTGCCTTGTTTCGATCATAAAAAGAAACCCAACTCTACGTATTGCGTCTTCCCTTCTTTTTACCACGGCGTTAATCTCTTCAGCAGAAGGTCCAGAATAACCTGCAAGAAATGTTGGAAATTGACGATTCTTATCCTTAATAACAATACCATGTCCTAATTCATGGTCAAAGTATCTATCCACATTTGGATCTTCAGATGATAATATCAGCACATTTAATGGTGAAGGAAAATACATTGCACGCAACAACTGAGGTATCACACCCATACCTCCAATATCAGAACTCTCAAGCAACTCTTGAATACCTTTTCTAGAAACACGAAGCTGGATACCTGTTTCTTTTCCATCTGTGTAATCTAAGTCAACAACTTCATTGACCCAAGGACCATATTTAGAAAGCGCTCTTTGGATAGCAGCTTTAATAGTAGGGAAATCTGGTTCTGCAGGCTTTGTTGAAGTATCTGGAACTGCTAATGACACTGGTATCATTGGTGGTTTCGTTGCAGCTTCTTCAGTGCCGCAGGATTGACCTTGTATTCCAGTAGCGAGCGCAAATGCATAAGTCAAAAATTTTGGAATAACAGTATCTTTGCTTTTCGCCTTTTGCCTGCCAGTCTGAACACCCATTAATTTTCGCATATCTATATTTATTATAACAAAAAGGTTTAAAAATAGCCCAGTCACAATGCCCAAGGCCCATTGCTAACTCATACTTCCCAAAAGCATTTTCCTAAATTCTATTGGTTCCAAATCCTCTAATGCCTTAATCGCAAAGCTTAATTTTGTTTCGCTTTCTGCGTAGATGGTAAATAACAAATCTCCCTTAACAACGCGATCGCCACGTATGCGATGGACATAAACACCTGCACCATCATCACGCGGTGCACCAGCAATCCTAGCAATTTTAGATATCATTTTATTATCTATGTGGTAAATCTGACCTTCACGCTCTGTCTTAACATCATACGTATATTGACCAATGGGCAAATCACTAATTTTCACATTAGGATTTCCACCTTGTAAACCAACTATTTCGCGGAATTTCTTATTTGCCTTTCCGTTTCTTATAAGGTCTGATGCAACATCATATCCTTTTCCAACATTGCATTTGCCAGCTAACTCAAGCAGCTTGCCAGTCATAAATATGCTTTTATGCCTTAGATCATTTGGCCCTTTTCCTTCAAGTACTTGTAGAACATCTCTGCATTCAAGCGCTGGACCAACACCATTACCTACTGGCTCTGCACCATCAGTTATTAGCACTTCAATATTCATTCCAATGCTCTTTCCAATCTTTATAAAATGATCACCTAACTGCTGTGCTTTTTCCATATATGGAATCTTTGCACCGCGGCCTACAGGAATATCGATTATCACGTTTTCAGCACCAACGCATTTTTTCTTTCCTAATATGCTTGCAAGCAGCATACCTTCTGGATCTAAACTAAGTGGATGTCTTATTTTTATGAGTCTGTCATCTACTGGCGCAAGATTCATACCTCCGCCCCAAACAATCGCGCCATGTGCCTTGAGCACAATTTTTCGCATCTCTTCTATTTCTATTTCGACATCTGTTAAAACCTCAAATGTATCAGCAGTTCCTGATGGACTGGTAATTGAACGAGAACTAGTTTTTGGAATATACAAATCAGTGCACGCAATCATTGGAACAATCAGCATTGTTGTGCGGTTTCCGACGACGCCTCCGACGCAGTGCTTATCACAAATTCCTTTTTTACCAAGTTCTAATTTGTCACCAGAATTAACTGTTGCATGCGTTAACGCAATAATCTCTTCATCACTAAAGCCACGAATATAAGCAGCAGAGATCCAAGCGGATGTTTCAATCTCACTAAGTTTTCCTTCCATTATTTCTTTTACAATTAGCTGAACTTCATCTGGTTTAAGTGTTTCACCATCAAGCTTTCTCTTTATATAGCTTATGGAAGCCGGCCTGTCCATGTGCATTATTTCTGTCTTATCACCGTCTTTCAGATTAAGATCTTTAGCTACATCCTTGAATATACCTATTTCACCAGGCTTAACAAGCTCATCAGAAACATCTACTATTGCAACTACGCACTCTTTTTTTGGTGTGCACACCTGCGTGCGATACCCCCAATACATATCATGCTCTTTTGCTTCATCCTCATTCAGTACAATTATCTTAGCACCAGTGTATATATCTAGAATTTTTACTTTGCAGACGTATTTCTTATATCTCCAAACATCTACCTTCTTGGTTTCCTTCTCAACAAATTTAGGTTCCTTTTTGTCATTTACCATGTTCATAACCAACCCTGCTTTCTTTCCTGATTCACAATCAAATTTTAAATATCTGGTTGTGAACAGATTGATCCGACTTTTTGGAGGATCATTATAAGATTATTCAAAAGCAGTAAACTTTTAAATGTAGTATCCCTAAAAAAAATATGCAAAAAAAGAGAAACGTACATAATAAAGCAATTATTTTTTTGATTGTAGTGTTACTGGTTTTAGCATTCATATTAGTACTTGGTGGAAAAAAAGCAGCTACAAATATAGCAACACCAGAACCACAGCCAACACCTCAACCCGAGCCACAGCCATTGCCAGCACCACAACCAACACCTGCGGCAGCAGATGAAACTCTGGATAGTTTTATTGTTTTTTATACCGCGTTGCTTGGAACTGATGCTAATAATTTATCATATAGTATATACGCAGATTATAACTTAGAAAGTAAAACAAATAAAGTAAACTGGGATGATAGCTATTATGCTGCTTTGGGTTATCTTCCAGTATCAAACAGGGCGTACTTATTAGACCGAGTAAAATCTGAGGGATACTCAAATACACCTATGCAAGTCATAACAAGAGGAAATAAACTGTTTTTGTTAAATAATGAAAAAATCGAGGTAATTGATCCTTCTAATGGTAAGAAATTATATACAGTAGCTACCTCAACAGAGATAAGCAGTTTTGCAGTTATTAGTAATAACATCTTTTATCGCGATTCTGCTGGAGACTTATTAAAGCTAAGTTTTGATTCTACACAACCACAAAAGCTGTTGGTTAGTGATGATCCTGATAATGTTGGAGCACTCTATGATATCCAGGATAGCCTTGTAACGATATATTATAATACAGATAAAAATGAATACGAGATTAGAGAACATAATGTAGATACTGGAAAAATTATAAAAACAACCAACACTATACCTGCTGGCAATTTGAAATTCTATGATGGGGAAACTGCATTTTATATTGTTGCGCAAGATGAAACTAATCAAAACAGATATTATATATACCGTATCGAATTAGGTGATACTGCTGAAACATTGATCGGATTAGACTTGGATGAAAGCGAAGGTGGGATATTAGGTGTTGATGAGAGTAATGGGAAACTGTTTGTTACTATAGAATCCAAAACACCTGGCACAGCAGATTCTGTTGTTGTCCATGATTTAAGTACAAAGGAGAGTAAAGAGATAAATTTTGATCAAAAAATAAGTTATACTGGAAATCCTCCAGAATATTTCTCTTTGAATTAAATTTTTAAATATACCATCATAAAAGTAAGCATGCAAAGATATGTTATTGTTCTACTTTTAGTTTTAATGGTTCTAGTTGTTATAGTATACCAGCAAAAAGACCAGATTACTTATATACTAACAGGCAAAAAACCAATAGATACTGGAGGCATATCAACTGGTAAGATGCAGTTAACTAGTCCTGCTTTTTCACAAAATGAGAATGTACCCAAATTATATACATGCGAAGGCAGCGATTTAAATCCGCCACTAACAATTAGTGGCACGCCAAGCAATGCTAAAAGTCTTGCGATAGTTATTGATGATCCAGATGCGAATTACCCTGGCGCACCTGATGGTGCTTGGGTTCACTGGGTTACATGGAATATTCCTGCAAATACTAAGAACATTGCGCAAGGCACACCTGTTGGTACGCAAGGTGCGAATAGCGGTGGGGAATCAAAATATATGGGACCTTGTCCACCTGAAGGACCGGCGCATATGTATATCTTCAAAATCTATGCATTAGATACAACATTAACGCTTAATGCAGGTGCAACAAAACAACAGCTTGAACAAGCAATGCAAGGCCATATATTAGACAGCACTGTTCTTACTGGATTATACGCTGCTGGAAGCGGGCCGACACCGCCTACACCTCCGCCAATGCCACCCGTAGGTCCAACTCCACCTTCTAATGTAACACAGCCACCAACACCAGATGTTAAAAAATTAGAAATCTCACCAAATACTTTGATGATATTTTATTTTACAAGCGTTGGGTCTGGCACAAAAAGTTTACCTTCAGTAGTATCAACAACTGAGGGAACACCAAGCACTAAAGTAATATATATAACTGCCCAACCCATAACATGGAGCAGTACTTATTATGCGATTATTGGAGATATACCTTCTTTAGACAAAGCTTATGTAATCGATAAAACAATATCATACAGCTATTCGAGAAGCGTTTTGCGTGTTAGAACAAATGGGAATAGAGTTATTGTTCTTAATGAGCGCGGAGAGCGAAATCCACTTATTTACGACTTCAAGGTAATAGATCAGATAACTGGGGGAACTATCAAAAATGTAGATTTATATCCACGATCTTCTGTTGGCAGCTTCGCCATAATTGGTGATTCATTTTATTATCATGCAAGTGACGGATTATATAAAAGAGACTTTAGTGCAACTCAGTCAACAAAACTTTTAGATGATAATGACCCTTCTAATAAAGGAAAACTATATAGCGTTGGCAATAGATTATTTAGTGTGGATGGAACTTATGAAGCTAGCACAAAATTAACTACTAATATTATAAGAGAACATAGCACAAGCACTGGCAAAATAATCAAAGAAGTAACAAGTTTTCCAACATCAATTTCGAGCTTAGCTACATTTTACGATGGAGAAACTGCATTATACTTTAGCTTAAAGGATACCTCAGCAAATGCTTATGAAATATACCGCGTAACTTCTGGTGAGCCAGAATATATGTTTGAAGTAGTTTTAAACGCAGGAGAAACAGGATTGGGAAAAGTAGATGAAACCAATGGTTATCTGATAGTTCCGATCTTATCAAGTAGTACAAATACGCTTGTTGTATATAATCTAAAGAAAAACAAGGGTGAAGATGATATAATTATTAAAAAAGATGAGCTCATTGGCCCAGGATTCACTCTTGCAAGTGCAGAGTATTCAATGTTAAATCCACAATGATATACTATTAAATACCTTTTTTCTATAATTCTCCATTATGTCAGTCACTATTGTTAAACATAGTTGGAGGATTTGCCCTAAAGGTATGGAAGAACATAATAGAAGAAAAAATTCTTTCAGGCCTATTACTGATGAGGAACATGCCCAAGGATTAGAAAACAAGCAAAAGGTTCTGAAAGTTTTAAGAGATGTTTTTAGAGGTTCTGGACTGAGCATTATACTTTACGGTTCGCAGGTATATGCTCCACAAGTAGGACAAGACTTTGATCTGGCGGCACTATATCCATCTCGTGCATCTTTAAAAGCAATTGAATATTTTTGTAAAGTAGACTATACACCTGACCCTGTTTCAAGAGTATTAAAAGCAATTTTAGGAGATGAACCTAGTGCACTTCTTGATTTTTTAGAGCTTCATTATTCTAGCTTTCGATTTAAATTATTAATTAATGGTTCACCTGTACAGTTAAATGTCTTTTGTCAATCTACATTGGAAAGAGTAGCTAATCAAGGATTCCCTGAAGATTATAGAAAAATAAGAATACTCCATCCTGAAGGGCCGCTAAACTTAAAACGTGCAGTACTATTTGATGGAAGCCAACTTTGGATTCCAACTAGAACAAACGGGATACAGCTTGATGGAGAAAATTACTGGTTACGTGGGTACTGGGGCTGGCTTTATGAAAATGGATACAGGGCAGTTTCTGGACTCGCAAAAACTAGCGTTGGGTATCTAGTAACTTCTGAAATAGTACTTGATGAAAATGAAGTTGCTGCGCGTTTGATTGAGAGCGCAGAAAGAACATTCGTAGCAGCACTTGCAGCTTATTCAAGAGAACGAAACGTTTCAGTTGATCCGTGTGATGTTTTTATACGCGCCAAACGTTTTCGCCCAGAGTTCACGGAAAAACTCCGCAGAAGGATTGAAGCGCATAGGCCAAGCAAAACAGAGATTGCAAGATTTGAACTTCCTCTTTCCCCCCAACAACCAGAACTAGTAGTAGATATATAACTTATAAAAAAATAAAATAAAAAATTAACTTAGATCATCCACCATCTTATTAAGCTCTTTTTCGTCCTCTTCATCTTCTGGTAATGATGGTGGTAAATCGCTTTCACCTAATTTTTGATCTCCTTCACCTACGCTAGCAGGTTCTGCTGCTGGCGGAGTAGCTGGTGGAGCTTGTGGTTTGGTTACGTCAGCAGACTTTTCATCCTTCTTTTGCTCGCCTTGTGCACAACCAGCTAATAACAATAGCACTGCTCCCAATATTACAAATAATATTTTCATCAACTATCACCCTCGGTATCAGTTGTAGTTTCATCTGGAGTTGGAGGAACTTCAACAACTTCAGTTAAATCCTCTACGTGTTTTTCTCCACGTTTATGTTTTTGATGGAGCTCTGCAAATACATGCCTAAACTGCTTATACGTATGCTTTGCATCATTTAATGCAGCTAGAGCATCTCTGTATTGCTCATCATCAAATAATACCTTTGCCTTATCTAAGGCTGCATTATATTCTTCTAGCAAAAATTGCAGCTTTGATACATCGTGGCCCTTTTCCTCAGCCTTAGTTATTGCCTTTTCCATAAGATCGTTGAGTTTCTCTCCTTTCTCTATCATGTTAGATAGTCTTTGTATTAATGCTTTCTTTTTCTCCTCAGTTAATTTTTCTAATTTTTCTGCAAGCATTTTCTTGTGTAAAGCATCGAGACGTACTCTCGCACCTTCATCAGTTTCTGTTTCTTCAGTTTCATTATCTCCTGCTTCTGCAGCTAGTCTTTTCTTTTTTATCCAATCTTTAAATCTCTCTTGCACTACAGTTCTATAATGTTCATTTATCTCTAGTTCACATTTCTTTCTATCTTCACCCGTTAGCTTTCTGCATTTTTCATTTAATGCATGACGCTCGCGCGCTTTTTCTAAAGCACGTTCAGAAACTGCATTTCTTTCTTTAGCACATAGTACGCGTTCAACTTTATCATTAAGCGATTCACATTTTCTTTCTCTTTTTTCTTTTACCCTTTCTTTAACATCTTGTTTTGCCCTTCTCCTTTTTAAGTTATCTTCTAATTCATTCTTTCCTTCCCTATCAAGCTTATTCCTTTCATTTTCTCTGATCTCCTTAAGTCTCTCTGGTTTTACTCTGTCTTTCATACGTTCTGAAAGTACCTCTCTAGTGCGCTCGCGTGCAACCTCCTTAGCTCGATCACTAACTGCATCCCGAGCAACATCTCTTGCTCTGTCCCTAGCTACATCTTTTGCCCTATCTGCTGCTCTATCTTTTACTTCATCTCTTGCATTGTCGCGTGCATCACTGCGCAAATCAGCTGCGAGTACAACTGCCATTAATAAGAAAACAACCAAACCTACAAACAATAGTTTTCGCATTTAGACCACCGAATATGTTAGTTATTTAGTATTTATAAATATAGGGGCTTCACCCCTATGACCCCATTGCTACTTAATAAGGTCTGCAAATGCAAACCTAAACTGTTTAAATATATTTTTAGCATCGTTTAAAGCAGCTAAGGTATCTCTATACTGCTCATCATCATAGAATATTTTTGCCTTATCCATTGCTATTTTGTATTCTTCTAATAAAAATTCTAATCTTGCAGTGTCATAACCTTTTTCTTTTGCTTTATTTAGTGCTCTTTCAAGTAGATCTGCTTTTTTTCCAGCACTCGCAATTAAACCATCAATACGTTCTATTAGATTGCGCTTTGCCTGGCTCTTTTCATCGTTTAATCTCGCTTCAGATACTCGCTCATGAACTGAGTTTATTATTGCACGCGCTGTCTCACCACCTGATAACTCTTCTCTTTTAAATTCCTTAAACCTTTCCTGGATGACGTCTCTGAAATGCCTGTTTACACGTTCTTGACATGCAGATCGCTCGCTACCAGTAAGCCGTCTACATTCCTCGCTTAACCTATGACGCTCACGAACCTTTTCTATTGTTAGGTATGTTGTTTTCTCGCGCTCGCAAAAAATACGCTCATTAGCGTCCACTATTCCATCGCATTTTCTCTCAAGTTTTTCTTTTATTCTATCACTAGCATTCATTTTCAGTCTTCTATCTGTTTCTGCATCTATCCTATTTCTTACTCTCAATTCTCTATCTATCTCTTCTCTTGCTGCCCTTGTTTGATTTTCCACTCCTATACGAATATCTTCTCGTGCTTCTCGTGTCTGATTTTCTACTTCGCTTTCAGTTGCTTCCCTAACTCGCTCAGCAGTTTCATTTCTGATTAACTCTTCTGTCTCGTTTCTTATCTGACTCGCTATACCCTCGCGAGTTTCATTTATTGCCCGTTCAGTAGCCTCTCTTGTAAGTCTTTCAGTAGTCTCTGCTGCAATCCTTTCTGTAGTTTCTCGTGTAATCCTTTCTGTTTCTTCACGCGTAATCCTCTCTTCCTCAGTCTCGGCAAATGCAATGTTTAGCACAAACAATAGCATAGCAAATAATAACAATTTTTGCATGAAAACCACCCTTATAGATTTTTACATGTGCATTTTTATATTTATGTTTTCTTCACTCGTAAATCTTGATTCCTAATTTTTGTGTTGCAATTGCGAATAAAGATTGCGCTGAAATAATGCCTACTTCTGTAATATATCCAGTAATATAATGTGCAGCAGTTGCATCAAATGCTGGATTAGCAATTGTTAGGCTTTTGGGGGGCTTATCCCATATTTCTGCAATAGCGCGTTGTTCTATACGTTCGCGCTGTCCATAAGCAGTTAATGGAGAGTATTTGAACAGCTCTGCAGCACTATAAAATGAAACATCGTGCATTCTTGCAATATGCGCAACAGTGCTTGTGCCTACTTTGTTTATTAGATCTCCTCTAGAAGTTATTGCGTCTGCACCAACAATGCACATATCTGCTTTTTTCATAAATACATTTACTGCACCATCAACAATAAGCGTTGTTTTTATCTTTGCTTCAATTAGCTCGCGCGCGGTAATCCTGCCTTGATATAATGGCCGCGTTTCGCATGCAATAACCTCGAAATTTTTTCCCATTTCCTTTGCTTTTTTGAATATTCTTGTAACGCTTGATGAATGGCAATGAGTTATCACCACTGCGTTTTCAGGAATTATCTTTGCGCCATACTCTGCTATTTTTGCAATGTCTTCATCCATTTTTTTAAGCAATGTCTCTTCGCGCTCAACCAAAAGTTTTTTTACTGCACCTACTGTGCGTACGTTTTTCATTTTTATCTGCATTAGCGCAAAGCGCGTTATATCTTCTATATTATTTCTCATCATTGGCTCTGTTGGCCTAGAATTAGCAAGCTTTTCTGCAACACCTAATATTTCATTATATAGTTCGTTTAGACCATCTGCTCTGGATGCACTTATTTGCAGTGCCAATGCAGTTAGGGCTGACTTCGCAACATTGCGAGCCCCTTGGATTTTTAGTTTCTTGATATCGTTGATAATTTTTTCAACTGCTTTTTGCATAAACTAAACGCGAAGAATAAGAATAAATAGATTACTACTACCTTAAGCAATGAGTTATGTGCAAAAAGCCATGTTAGAATATAAATACAAAAATTACCACTTTTACAAACATTTATAAACACTTTTGCGCATAATAATAGTATGGCTAAAAAGACTAGCAGCAGCGCGGGCTGTTGTGTTTAGACTAATACTCAAAGTTAGAAGTCTTAGGGCAGATGTTTTAGAAGAGAAAGTAATTGAAAGACCACTAATTGAGATGTTTCAAAGCGCAGACGCTCACGAAAGGCAAATGGCTATAGATAGAATGTTTAACGTGTTAGAAAGCCACTCCTCTTCGGCATCTGAAAAAGAAGAAACAGTTAACACACTAGTTAAAATAGGTGCTAATGCAAAGGACCCAGGCATAAGAAAGCATGCAATTTCTATTCTTGATCATTTTAATGCTCTTGAAGCATTCAAAAATGTATGTAAGGAAACTGATTATTTAGATGTAAAGGCATATGTTATGAAACTTTTGGAAACACGCATTATGCTAGCTTCTGCTAAGAGGGCTGCTGTAGCTGCATCTGTTGTCCAATCAGAACACGCAGATGCTATAAGAATTAAAGAAAAATTAGCTGGAGAGGAACTTCTTTACGGAGCTGGTTTTGCAACTGGTACAAATGAGATAATACATAATGCTATGCGCACCCTTACTGAGCTTGCATTGCTCTATAGATATGGTGAGGAAACAAATGCCCTTGCAATTAAAACACTTAGAAAATTGAGCGAAAGCCCTGATCCGCTAGTAAAAGAATTAGCTTCAAAACAACTAGGTTTTGTTTCTGATAACAGAGTTCCTTACTCAGTTGGAACTGGGGAAAGTATGAGGATAAGAAGTGTGGAGAATGGAATAACAATGAACACATGCGACCCTATGACTATAGAAACATCATAAAATGGATTTGATATAAATACTCAACAACTAATTTACATAAACCTTTTTCCCGCTAATGCTAACTTCCTATTTAAGCCATTGGAAGTCTGCGAGTGCTGACATCTGTTTCTTGTAGGAGTCTTCTTATAATTGAATGTTCGAGTCCTGTTGATAACTCTAGCACTTGAAACACTAACATTGGATCAGTTATTGCTCCATCTGTTCTTTTACCCTGGTTAAGAATTTGTAGTGCAGTGAGTATTTGCCCAACTTCTTCATCCCCATAAACTGTTAACGCAACAGTTTCAGGATGAGTTCTAACACCAACTGCAATATCTATGATTGGCGCTTCACTACTACCTAGAACGCATACACCCGCGCTTTTAGCTACTGTATGGTCATCTTCCACTCTTGTTGTTTCTGATAAATATGATCTAAGACCCCTACTTCTAAATAGAGCAGTCAGTAAAATTGCCATATCTTCTGGCTCTGAAGCAACTAATCGATCGCTTCCAGTTTCTTGCTCTGAATGTGCAACCAAAGTTGCGGGTGTCATTACCTCATCAGTTTGATGGACATGACGACCATCAATCTCGGCTTCTAAGCCAAATAAGCTTCTAACAAGTCTTCTATCTCCCGGTCTTGGGGCAGTAAACAAAGAAACTTTTGTAACTGCATCATCTAAATCTTTACCTGGAACTAATACGCGTGCCAATTCTTCAAGCCTGCCACTAGTACCAAAAGCGTATGGACCTTCAGAAATAGGTTTATCTCTTGCCTCTAAAGTTCTTAGTATACCTTCTGCAATTCCTTCTGCTGCTAACCCCTTAAGAGCAACAATTGGACTTCTAGCTATCGCAGGTTTTAATGGTTCTTTAAATCTAATCCTAACTGATCCTATTTCCATCATGCAAAATAATTAGTGTGCAAAAATATAAAAAGGGGCGTCACAGTAATCTGCCATGAGCAATCAACCATGGGCAATGAGCATTTAATTTGGTAGGTGTTTTATTTGTCTAGATGCGCTGACTTCTCTTCTAATTACATCTAAATCTTCTCTTATACCTCTAACAGAATCAACAAGCGGATGGTCTATTGCTTGGCCGGCAGTGCTTAATGTAGCGTCAGTCTCATCAAACTCTGCAAGCACTGCTTCCCTTGGCAAGCTACGATATGCACCAGTTCGTCCGACTTCTCTTATTTTCTTAACATGATTAAATGCCTTAAGCGCTTGTATTAAGCCAAGAACTTCTACATCGCTATATAATATAATCTGCCTAAATGAAGGATGAACTGGTAATGCAAAACTAACTAAACTAAAAGTTTCTGGATCAGCTATGCATAATGCACTGCTCATTTCACCTGAACTTTCTCTAAGTAATGCAATGTTTGCTCGTAAACCTATCCCTTGCAATAACGCTGCTATCAGCACGTACAACTCTTCTCCTCGTGCTACAGCAAGTTCGTTTCTGCTTTCAATATTTGAATGCGCAACCAACTCGCCTGCGCTTAACGGCTGATCAGTAGCATGTATATGCTCTACATTATATACTATATCTGGCACACCTCTCTCTATGACTGGTTCAGGCTTTGGAAATGGTAGTTCCATATTTTGTGGAGTAAGAAAAAATACTGCGCCAGCTAACGCATCATTCATGCTTTTTCCAAAAAGAGGTCCAAGTTCTTCTAAAAGTCTAGCTAGCTTTGCATCTTTATCCCTAAATGGCCCTTCGCTAGGTGGCAATGACTTTGCACTTAATTTTTCAAAAACTCGCCTGACAACCGCTCGTTCAACTGGGGGATGAAATACTGGACTTTGTCTCCTAGGTCTTACACTTTTATTGAATGTTAATGCATGCGCCATGCAATATTATTGATGTGGGAAGATATAAAAAGGGGCGTCACAATACTCTGCCATGAGCCTTGAGCTATCATCAATGGGCAGTTGACTGGCGCTGTTTCAAGTCTTGCGCTCTTATATTATTCATTCTAACAGTTTCGAAATTTAAAAAATAAAAAGAATAAAAAAAGAAAATTATCCAAATAAAGATGCTAATCCTTCAGCTGCTTGTGCTTCAGTCTTTGCTTCATCTTTCTTTTCTTCTTTCTTTGCTTCTGCTACTGGTGCACTTGCGACTGCTGCTGGTGCTGCTGTTGCCTGCTTTAACAAGTCTTCAAAGTTAACACCTTGGACTGCTTCTGCAAGCACTTTTGCGCGTGCTTCATCTGCAGCTACGCCAGCGCTTTTCAACACGCTAACAATAGCATCTTTAGATACTTCTTTTCCTGCGCCATGCAATAAAAGCACAGCATGCAAATATGGATCTACTTTTGTCATTTTAAATCACCTTTACGATCAGTTTTGCTGAAGCTTTTTCTAAAAGCTTCACTTCCCCAAACTCGCTAGAGCCAATCCCTGCCTAGAAGCAAGGGTGAGAAGCTGCCCTATTGCGTTTGAGGAGTATAAGTTGCCATTCAAAGCTACGTTTAGCGATTGCATATATGCATCGCGTAATAAAATCTCAACATTCTGTTTTGTTGGATACTTTGCATTAATAGAAAGATTAAAAGCGTCATTTAATGACGAGCCTAGCGCTGCATGCAGTGTATCATCTATATTAAGCAATTCAGCACTATAAATATAATGTTGATCGTAACCTGCAATTAATCTAACGGATATTTCAAATGGCTTAACATTTAATTTTTGTAATGCCTTAGTCTTTAGATCATTTAGAGTTTCGCCAGACTTTGCAACAACACTCTCTTTTGAAACAACTATTTTACCGCCTTTAATCTGTACGTTTATGCCTGCTCCCTTAAGTTCGCTGAGTGCTGGGCCAGGTGGCAAATCAGTCTCGCCTTCTGGTACTACTATGTCAAATGGCGCAATCTCGCCAGTTTTTGCTGCCCTTCTCTTTTTATTTTCTTTAAAGAATTTATTAATAGCAAATGGTGAATCATTTGTCAGTATTAATGCAACTGGTTTATTAGTTTCACCTGAAAGCGCTGTAAGTTTTTTATCGCTTTCCAGCACGCGTTGTATAACTGGCTTTTTAAGCACTAAAACTTTACCGCCTTTATCACGGATTTTCTTTCTTAGTGATTGGAAAAGTGAATCTGATAATTTTCTTAAATCAATAACCACCAATGTCTTATACTTCTTAAGATCTGCCTTTACCTCTTCGACTTTTTGTATTTTTGCCTTAACTGTTTTTCTATTAACATCAGCTTTTTTCTCTACCATAAGAATCACATCACACGAACTGGTTTACTCATTGATAATTTAACAAATACACTTTTTACGTTTCCTTCAGTTACCTTATTTTTTATTGCATCATATACTGAATCTATATTGTCAACAAGCTCATCAACGCTCATTGCCTCTGTTCCGACAAAACTCTGGACTGTTGGCAGGTATTTTCCTTTTGAAACTATGCGCACGCTTTTCTTTGCCTTTTCTATAAGCTCAGCAACATTACCTACGATTGGTTTTGGTAATTTACCTCTAGGACCTAAGTACTGACCTAGATTTTTAGCTACTTGTGCCATAAGGTTTGGTTGTGCTAATAGAACATAATTATCTGCTAAATCCTTTAGCTTTGCTTTATCTGTATAAGCTGGAAGTTCATTTGGTGAAATAGTTAGGTCAACACCTGCCTTTTTTGCCTGTGTTGTTAATGTTTCTTCACCAATTACTCCTACCTTAGGTTCTTTTCCACCCTTTCCTTTTGGAAGTAGTACTTCTAAGTTAAGCCTGTTCTCTGTTTTAGAAAAGTCTACGCTGCGAACATTTACTATTAGCTCTACGCTTTGCTTAAATTGGCGCTTGCCTTTTTCTTCCAGCAGTTTTGCTAATGAGTCTGTTAGTTTTTTCTTATCCATTAAAATCAAGCCCTCCCAATCCTTAGGATTGGTACAATTGGGTAAATATATGATTTGTTATGACGGGTTTTTAAATATTGCGAAATGATGAGCTATAAAGTTAGCGACACATACTCTCACTAAACAAGAAAAAGCTTAAATAAAGAATTTATAAGATATACTTATGCCTAATCCCTTCACAAGCAAAAAAATTTTAATTGCTGTCTCTCTCATGCTTGTTATGTGTGGGATTGTGCTTACTTTCCATTTTCTCTCACCTCACTCTCAGAAAATCTCATTTCCTGGTGCAACACCCCAAAAAGGTACAAGTTCTGAAATAATCACTGATTGCACTCCAAAATTTAGCCATCACTTTACCGATGTTGATACTATAGATTCTATCGTGCCACCGGTTTTTAGAAACAGAGAAGGAACCATGCCAACAACCCTGATAAATACGATGGGTAAAACTCCCTCTACATGCCTACGGCAGGAAAACTCACCCAGGGAGCATACTACACTGAACAAGGGACGGAATTTTATATGTGGGAAGTTGATGTTGGCTGCGGAATAACGATTACCTTTGACCATGTAACAGAACCCGTGGAAAAAATAAGAATGATGTTCTCAGATACTCTGAAAAATGATAGTCGCACTGCCTTTTTTGAGGCCCCCTTGAAATTGGAGGCTGGAGAGCTTGTTGGCCACACCACTGGTTCAGTCAATTCCCATAACTGGAATTTTGCGGTATATGATGTGAGGGAGAAAAACTTTTTGTGGGGCGCTAGCACATTTAGTGATATGCCCAAATACTACATGCAGGTCTGCCCTTTCAAGTATTATGAAGGGCAAATGGCTGCACCGTACGAAGATCTATTTGTTCTTTCTTTCAACGAGATAACTGTTGAGAAAAATCTTTGCGGGCATAAATGAATAAACTCTTTTACTGAAAGATTTACAAAAATTTGTTCTACCATTTTTCCACCCTTAATTTCTTTTTCCACGAGAATTAAAAAATACAATTTTCTTTAGGAATTCCTTTGATTTTTTATGGTGATAAAAACCATAAACAAGGAATACTAACCCTATGAAAGTGCTCGCTAGCCCTATCCAGTGATAAAGTCCTGTTTGAAAATACCCAGTAAAAAATAGACCAGCTAGAATTATACTTAACCCAGTTCGAATGTAAGCTAAATAAGTTCTCTCCTCTGCAAGTTCTGTCCTTTTTACTGCTAGTTCATCAGTTAAACTTCTTTTCATGAATGAGAATAAGATGGAAAACTATTTAAGACTAGAGCTCTCCGACTCTTCGCTTTTGCCTTCGCTTCATGCGCTTGCGCTTTTTCTTTACCCATTTCCAGCGCATTCTATTCTTCTTTTTCCATTTTCGCGGTTTGCTACCCATAGAATAATACCTCATGTAAACTAATTAGAATTTGATTATTCGATTTTATTATGTTAGATTTTTATAGCTTAGCTTTTTCAAATCTCGCTAACAATATATTATCGGCGATGAAGTAAAAGAGGTATTTATGATTCTCGAAGCGTAGAGAACTTTGAGGAGTGACTTAGTCACGTATGATTATAAAAAGAAACTGAGCCAACTGTGTTTTCTTCTATCTTCTCCTTATTATAAAGACGTCGTACTACTTATGTTTGCTATAGGGACGTGGTCTTATACATTCTTCATGCCACGTCGGCTGTTCTAGGTTTTCTTCTGGTGAACCATAGGAACCATGAATAATTATTATATTAGATATATGAAACCCACTACAGTCAACCTTTTAAAGTTTATTTTCAAATTAAAAGTATGCAGCCAAATAAAATTCTTGTAATTCTGTTTATTGCGCTATTATTCTTTTATGGGTGTAACCAGACTCAACCTACACCTCAACCTTCACCACAACCTGCTCCAAGCCCAGAACCGGCGCCTACTCCAGCGCCTCAACCTCAACCAACGCCTCAGCCCTCGCCCACTCCAGAACCAATAGACTATACAACATCTGATCAAAAAGCTGATGCAGTTGATAAATCGCTAACTGCTTCCAACAAAGAATTCGCATTTAAAATTTTTAAAGAGCTTAACAAAGAGGACAACGATAAAAATATCTTTATTTCTCCATTTAGTATTTCCGCTGCCTTAGCTATGGCATATAATGGGGCAGAAGGAGAAACCAAAAAAGCTATGGCAAATGCACTACAATTGGATGACACTGAAATAGAAAACATAAATAATGCTTATTCAGATCTGATTGCAAGCCTAGAAAACGCAGATGCAGAAATAAAAATAAACATTGCAAACTCTATCTGGACAAGCAATGAGTTCGAGCCTATTGTTAAAAAAAGTTTCACGGATAAACTAAGATCATCTTACGACAGTGAATTATATACAAAAGATTTTGGAAACCCGCAAACAGCCAATGATATAAATGACTGGATAAACGATAAAACTGGGGGAAAGATAACTAAAATGATAGGTGATATAGACCCTAGTTTGGTTATGTTTATTATAAATGCTATCTACTTCAAAGGTGATTGGACAACTAAATTTGATGAAAAATATACAAAGAAGGATGATTTCTTTTTGTCTAGTGGGCAAGCGATTAAAGTTGATATGATGTCTGTTTACGGGGGGAACTTTAGCTATTATAGAGGAGATAATTTCAAATTAGGTAGATTACCTTATGGAAGAAACAAAATCGCGATGTATATCTTCCTGCCAGATGAGGGCGTTTCTCTAGATCCTTTTATTGAATCGCTGGATAAAGAATTTAGTGAGTATATAAAAAATATGTGGCAAGAACATGAGCTTGAGGTTAAGCTTCCTAAATTCAAAATAGAATATGGCAAGAAAAGGATAAATAAACCTTTAGAGATATTGGGCATGCAAATAGCTTTTGATAAGTTGAATGCGAATTTCACAGGTATTGCAGAACCAATAGATAATAATATTTACATAGATTATGTTGACCATAAGGCTGTAATTGAAGTTAACGAAAAAGGAAGTGAAGCTGCAGCAGTAACAGTTATAGGGATAGGCATAACAGGTAGTGCTCCTGGCGATCTACCCCCAGAACCTCCTCGCCTTTTCGTAAACCGCCCATTCTTTTTTGTAATAATGGATGACCGAAGCGGATCTATATTATTTATGGGTAAGGTTGTTGATCCTTCTAAAAATTAACAAATAACTTAAAAATCCTTCTCATCCTAATTCTGTAAAGGAATTTTTATGACACTCAAACGAACGCCATTCTACGAGATACATAAAGCAGCAGGTGGAAAACTAGTTGAGTTTGGCGGATGGGAAATGCCAGTGCAATATAGTGGCATTTTAGATGAACATAATACGATACGCAAAGCAGTTGGCTTGTTCGATGTTTCACATATGGGCGAGGTTTACGCAACTGGCCCAAATGCCAAAAAATTTGTAAATAATCTGATTACTAATGATGTGAATAAACTTGTAGATGGCCAGATATTATACTCGCCAATGTGCTATGAGCATGGTGGAGTAGTAGATGATTTATTAGTGTATAGATTTAATGATGAAAAATTTCTGATTGTTATAAATGCGTCTAATGTAGATAAGGATTTTCAATGGATGAGCGAGCATATACTTGGTGCAGATGTAGTAAACCATAGCTCGGATGTTGCTGAGGTTGCGCTTCAAGGACCACTTGCGCAAAAAACATTGCAAAAACTTACGAGCTTTGATTTAAATTCGCTTAAATATTTTTATTTTACTGAATTTGAAATTGTAGGTGTGCATTGTCTGATATCGCGTACGGGATATACAGGTGAGGATGGTTATGAAATTTACTTTGATAATGCAAATGCAGAAAAAATATGGAATGCATTGATGGAAGCAGGCAAGGAGTTCGGAATAAAACCATGTGGACTTGGCTGTCGTGACTCGCTTCGCTTAGAAGCTGGACTTATGCTTTATGGAAACGATATTACTCAAGATGTTACGCCATTAGAAGCGCCATTGAAATGGACTGTAAAATTAGATAAAGAGGATTTTATTGGTAAAAGAGCATTACTAGAAAAACCAATTAAAAGAAAACTGGTTGGTTTTGAATTATTAGAACGCGCAGTGCCAAGACATGGTAATGAAGTTTATATTGGCGGTGAAAAATTTGATTATGTTACTAGCGGGATATTCTCTCCAACTTTGCAAAAGCCAGTTGGATTTGCATTTGTTCCAGTTGATTTGCCTCTTGGTGATGGAATAGAGGTAAAAATTCGCGATAGATTAATAAAAGCAAAAACATGCAGCTATAGGTTTTATAAGATTGAGCGAAAATAAACTAATGTGATATTATGACAATGAAATTTACTAAAGACCATGAATGGGTCCGAGTTGAAGGAGAAATTGCTGTTGTAGGGATAACCGATTACGCGCAAAAGGCATTAGGAGATATAGTTAGCTTGGAACTACCTAAAATTGGCAGCAAATATGATCAGGGAAAGCATTTTTCCATTGTTGATTCAATGAAAGCAAGCAGCGAAGTTTACGCGCCGCTTAGCGGAGAGGTTGTTGAGGTTAATTCTGCATTGAATGATAATCCACAATGGATAAATGAAAGTCCTCACGAAAAAGGATGGATTGCAAAATTTAAAGCTGATAACCTAAGCGAGTTGGATAAGCTTATGAGCGAGGAAGAGTATAGGAAATACTGCGACAAGCATGTCCATTAGCGATGGACATGATGCCCATTGTTCGATGCGTCGAACAATTGGGAGGATTGAAACATTAGATCTATTGCGTCTATTTTTTTACTAGTAGTGTTATAATCGCAACATTTATAAATATAATTCTACTTAATGTTAATTAAACCTAACATAAAAGAGATAATGTGATTATTATGATTAACGAAAAAATCAAAAGAGCATTGGTAGAGTTTAACCCTTTTTGGGCCGCACCAATTAAAATAGAGTACAAAGAAAGAATAATCTACGAGAGATTAAGGAAATTTATAAAAGAACCACAGATTGTTTCGCTATGCGGACTTAGGCGAGTAGGTAAAACAACAATACTCCAAAAGATAATTTACGATATATTAAAAGAAAATCCTTCAGATTCTATAATCTATTTCTCATTTGATGATTTTCCGACTTCTGAAATCTTTGATGTTTTAGACACTTTCAAAGATATACATAAGAAAGAGCCAAGGTTCCTGATTTTTGATGAGATACAAAAGCTTCCGAACTGGGCTGAAAAAGTAAAAATACTTTATGATACAAAAAAATACAAGATATTCGTCTCTGGATCAGAATCACTATTTTTACGTAAAGGTTCGCGAGAAAGCTTAGCCGGCAGAATCTATGAATTTGAGATAAAGAAACTGAACTTTGTTGAGTACCTGAATTTCGTTAGTAAGATAGATATGATAAAAAAGCCGCAATTGTATGAAACAGAGTTAAAAATAGAACTTAGAGAGTATCTATTTACTGGTGGTTTTCCAGAGCTGATTGGGAAGGAGGATAAAGCACTGATAAAACAGTATATCAAAACTGCGATAGTTGAAAAAATAATATTTAATGATATGGCTAGTATCTATCCAATCGAAAGTCCAGAAAAATTAATAGTAATATTAGAAATAATAATGGATAACCCTGGAATGATTGTAGACTTTTCATCACTATCTCAAGAGATTGGGATAACTAGACAAACACTTTCAAAGTACTTTGAATATTTAGAGATGGCACACCTGGTAGTAAAATTATATAACTTCTCTAGAAACAAGATAACATCTGAAAAACTACTTAAGAAATTCTATCCAACATTCCTAAGTACAGTCTTAACCGAAGAGAGCGAGGAAAAAATAGGGAAGATAATAGAAACGACATGCGTAATTTCTACAGATGCAAAATTTTTCTGGAGAGATAAATATAAAGATGAGGTGGACATCGTACTTCAAAAAGATAAGGAGATAATTCCAATTGAGGTAAAGTACCGAAATCAACCAAGTCAAAATATGGGATTGCGGAAGTTTTGCAAGAAGTATAAATGCAAAGAAGCGATAGTTGTTACAAAGGATAAACGAGGAGAAAAAGAAGGAGTGAAATTTGTGCCGGTTTATGAGTTTCTTTTGGAGGTTTAAGCATGGGTGTAACAATCAGAAAATTCCAGAAAAAGGATTACAAACAACTCCTTAACCTAGTCACCGAACTTCGTAAAACCAGTGAGAAACAACATGTATCAAAAAAACTTTTATCATTAATAAGATACAAAAAGCATAAGAAACAGATTAGGGAGGATATTAAAAGGTATGTAAATTTTGAACCTAAAGTAGCGGCTTTTTTTGTAGCAAAGAAAAAGAGTACGCTGATTGGGTACATCTGGGGGAACATTAACAGAAGAAGAGGAAGAGTTCTGGATAGAATCGGTTTCATCGAGGATTGGTTTGTCAAAGAGGAATACCGAAGGAAGAACATAGGAACTATACTCTGGGATAGGATGATAACGTGGTTCAAAAGAAAAAAATGCAATGGCTTGGAGTTAGAAGTATTTCCAAATAACCATGAAGCAATCGAAATATATCATGCATTTGGCTTTGTTGATAAGTCTATCAAAATGATAAAGAAACTGTGAAGATTCTTCAGCTAATGATTATACTATCGAGTCCAAGTGGAGGACTCAGATAAAACCAAGATTCAAGAGCAAGTGCTTATAAATTTTATTGCAGTAATGTGTTCAACTAATTTTAGAGGGGGAGATAATGAATTATATACCGATTACAGAGCAAGACGAGAAGGAAATGTTATCTTTGCTTGGTTTAAAAAGCATTGACGAATTGTTTGTAAATGTGCCAGCGAAGCTGGAACGTGAACTTGCATTGGATGCACCGCTTAGCGAACTTGAAGTTAGAAAAAAACTGCATGAATTAAGCGATAAAAATAAACCAATGAAATACTTTCGCGGTGCAGGTAGCTATTGGCATTACGTTCCTTCAGCAGTTAATCATATTATTTTACGTGGTGAATTTTTTACTGCATATACCCCTTATCAACCAGAAGTAAGCCAAGGAACGCTCCAGGCAATTTATGAATTCCAAACGCTAATATGCGCATTAACTGGTATGGATGTTGCGAATGCAAGCATGTACGATGCAGCTAGTGCTGCTGCAGAAGCAATGCTTCTTGCAAGAAGTGAAAATGAAAAAAATGAGGTAGTAATTGCAAATGAAATAAATCCGCAGTATGTTGAAACATTGAAAACATATGCGAATGCTTGCGGATTTGTTATTAGTAATGAGTTAAGCGAACGAACAAGTTGTGTATTTATCCAACAACCAAATTATCACGGAAGTATTGAAAACCTGCATAAATTTGTTGCAGATGCACATGAAAAAGGAGCAATTGTCTGTGTGATTGTCGGCGAGCCTACAAGCTTAGCAATTATCGAACCGCCAGGAAATTTTGATGTTGATATTGTTGTTGGAGATTTACAATGCTTTGGTAATGGATTAAATTTCGGCGGGCCAACTGGCGGGTTTATGGCTGTAAAGAAAAATCTTACTAAGAGAATTCCTGGAAGGCTTTGTGGACTAACTACTGACACACGCGGTAACCAGGGGTTTACTTTGACATTGCAGGCGCGCGAGCAGCATATACGCCGTGAGAAAGCTACTAGCAACATATGTACTAATCAGGCACTAAACGCATTGATCTCAACAGTTTATCTTTCATTACTTGGAAAAACAGGTTTGCAAAATGTTGCAGCTAGAAATTATAAGAATGCACATGCACTTTGCAAGAAGCTAGAGGCAGTAGGCTTTAGGCTTTTGAACACTGCACCTTTCTACAATGAATTTCTTATGCAAACGCCAGTACCAATCGAGACGCTGAATGCAAAACTTCAAGACAATGGTCTACTTGGTGGCTTAGAAATTGATAAAAATAAATGGCTGCTCTGTGCAACGGAAATGCTTGATGAAAAAGATATTGAAAAATTTGTTGATATTGTGAAGAGTGTGAGATAATATGACAACACCAAAATTAATCTTTGAGTATAATACGAAAAACACAGAGCATGTGCCAAACGAAAATGCAGAAGTTGATCTACCAAACGATCTAAAACGCAAAGAACTAAGCATTCCAGATGTAAACGAAGTAGATGTAATCCGCCATTTCACAGAACTTAGCAAAAAAAATTATGGGGTAGATAATGGGTTTTATCCGCTTGGTTCATGCACAATGAAATATAACCCAAAGATAAATGAGGATGTAGCCCGTTTTCATGGCTTTGCTAATTTACATCCACAAAGCCCATTGCTAAACGTGCAAGGCTCATTGCAATTAATGTACGAATTAGAGCAAATGCTTTGCGAAATAACTGGAATGGATGTATTTAGCTTACAGCCATCAGCAGGCGCGCATGGTGAGCTTACTGCATGCATGATTACAAGAAAACATTTCGGTGCGAAACGAAATAAGGTAATAATTCCAGATAGCGCACATGGTACGAATCCTGCAAGCGCAGCAATGTGTGGATTTGAAATTGTAGAAGTGAAAACAAATTCTTCTGGTGGTGTTGATTTAGACGAGTTGAGAAGCAAGGTTGACAGTAATACTGCATTGCTTATGCTTACAAATCCAAGTACACTCGGATTATTTGAAGAGAACATAGTCGAAATAAATAAAATAATGCATGATGCTGGAGCGCTTACATATTGTGATGGAGCAAACATGAACGCAATGCTTGGAATTACACGGCCAGGTGATCAAGGATTTGACATGATGCATTTAAACTTACATAAAACATTCAGCACGCCGCATGGTGGTGGCGGACCTGGTTCTGGGCCAGTTGGCGTAAAGAAATTCTTAGAAAAATATCTACCTGTCCCAAGAATAGTCAAGAAAGACGATAGCTACGCACTAGAATTTAACATACAGGAAAGCATTGGTCGCGTGCGAAGCTTTTTTGGAAACTTTGGCATGCATGTGCGCGCTTATACTTACATTAAGAGTTATGGAAAAATGCTAAAGCGCGTTTCGCAGATTGCTGTTTTAAATGCAAACTACATAATGCGCTCTCTTGAGAATCATTATCAACTTCCATACAATAAAACCTGCGCACATGAATGTGTATTTTCTGGTGGGTCATTTGCCAAATATGGAATTCATACAATGGATATTGCTAAGCGCTTATTGGATTATGGGTTCCATGCACCAACAATATATTTCCCATTAATTGTGAAAGAGGCAATAATGATTGAGCCAACAGAAACAGAAGGCAAAGCAATGCTCGATGCGTTTATTAACACAATGAAAAAAATAGCTGAAGAGGCAGAAAAAAATCCAGATTTGTTACATAATGCGCCAGTCAGCACGCCAGTTGGGAGGTTAGATGGCGTTCGCGCTGCAAGACAACCAAATCTAAGATACGAGCCTGTTTGCAGGATATGCTAATTATTTTACATGCGCATTCGCAAATCTACTGAACTTCGTTCGCTATCTTTTCAGCATAGCTGAAAATCTTTTTGCTAATTCATTAGCACCATCTGTACCAAGTGATGGATTACCTTCCAACAAGAATAGGGCGACTGCTCGATAAAACTGTTTTAAACTATCTTTAACTACAAAGATTGTTCCATCATAAACTGGAACTCCAAGAACTAGTTTTGGCGGTCTGTAGTGAACACCTTCTTTCTCTAGTGCCTTTCGTATTTCTTCATCTTCAATATTATCTAAAGAGGGAACAGCAACAATATTGACGCTTCCATCATTTACTCTAATATAACCATGTTTCTTTGAAATATCTTTTCTTTTTATAAAGTCTCTAAAATCTGCAACTGCCTGTTCATATTTTCTTGCAATAAAACCAGCATTAATTCCTTCAACAGCTCTTATTTCTAATTTTAAACCGTCAAATCTTTCAGTATAATAACTCGCATCTTTAATTCCAATATCTGCCAATTGCGATAAATTAACCCTTGTATCTCCAACATATGGAATTTGCACGCTTGGGATGTGGTCTCTTTTTATCCATCCAACATTTAATGCAACTACTGTTGCGCCAATTAAAATTGCTGCAGTTGTTGCGATCTTAAAAGGAATGCGAACGCTGGCCTTAATTATTTTTCCAACAGTCCATTTTCTTTCTGGCTTGATTTGTTCTACCTTACCTTCGCCTAGCTCTTGTGTCATTGCAATCTCAAAGTCCTCGCGAAATACACGCATGCTCGGAAATCTTTTTGCAGGATCTTTATCTAATGCACGCTGGAATACATCATTTAGAAACTTACCAGCTTTCACACCCATTTCATTTAAGCTAGGTGGCGGTTTTGAAAGATGACCCATGCGAGGATCATCTTCAAATAATTTTTTCCCAGTTAATGCCTCTACGATTGTGGCAGCCAAAGAATAAACATCTGCTGCTGCAGTTAGCGGCTGCCCCAAAATTGCTTCCCTAGGCATGTAATGAGGACTTCCCATACTCATTCCGGTCCTAGTCAAATGATCCTGATTTGACTCTCCTTGAATCTTTGCAATTCCAAAATCAGCTACCTTTACAAGTAATTTTCCGCCTTCTTCTCTAACAATTATATTTGCTGGTTTTATATCACGATGTAGAACACCTTTGTCATGCGCGTATTCAAGCGCATCAAAAACCTGCCTGAAAATAGCTAGTAACTCTTTTTGAGATAACCTTTCTCTTTTTCTGTTTTTTTCAGCAAGAATATCTGCAAGGTTTTTTCCTTCGATAAAATTCATCACTAATGCAGCTTCGCCTGTTGGAAGAAAATGATAATTATTAAGCTGAACTATGTTTGGGTGATCCAACATTGCAAGTGCTCTTGCCTCCTGCTCGAATCGTGCCCTAAATTCAGCACTTTGTGACATAACTAAAAGATTAAGGGATTTTATTGCAACCTTCTGTCCAGTTACAGGGTGCTCACCAACGAATACATAACCCATACCACCCATTCCGATGAGTTCTTTTACAACGAAACCGGAAATATTTGTATTAATAAATCTCTCTACATCTAAAAGTATTGATGTTGCTTGATCTAATGCACTCGCTAGGATCTTCTCATCTTCCTTTGTTTGTGGTACTGCGATAACTGCAATATTACCATTTTCCATTCTTGCAAGCTGAATAATTTTTACAACCGGGATTATTTCTGCAATTAGAGCAGCGGTCTTAGCAATTCTTTCTTCTATACCATCCTGCAAGGTTTGCTCTCCAACAATTTTTATAAAAACCTCTTTTCTGCTTTCTGCATGTGAAGCAACATAAATATTGCCTATTGACCTTTGGACAAGATAGTTTGCAATCGTAGTTCCTATCATGGACGTGCGATTAATGGCTTCTGCTAGCGGCATTGGTTTTATTCCAACAGGAGTAATTCTTCTATCTGCTTGAGTTGGCCCAAGCACATCAACTCGTGGTGGTGTTGCCATTTTATCATCTTTTTAATAGCCTATCAAGTAGTCTTCTTCCTGGAGGCCTTGTATCGGTGGTGCTCTCAAGCGATCCTGCATTACGTAATCTTTCAAGGTCTTCTCTGACTTCAGTTGCTGAATCATATCTTTGCGTTTTATCCTTAGAAAGCAATCTTAATGCAACTGCTTCAAGTTCTTTTGAAACAGCAGCATTAAGCGTTCTAACTGCAGCTGGAGTACGCTCTATGTGCTGCGTTCTAATCATTAGGCTTCTTGTTTTTTCATCAGGGTCATCACTTTTGAATGGAACTGTGCCAGTAAGCAATTCATACAGAATAATACCAAAAGAGTAGAGATCAGCCTTTGCATCTACATTGCTGCTTGCTATTTGTTCTGGAGACATATATTCTGGGGTTCCCATTGTAACTCCCATGGTAGTACGTGTGAAACCTACACCACCTTCTAGTCTTGAGACGCCGAAATCAATTATTTTTAGTATGCCATCTTCACATATGAAAATATTGTCTGGTTTTAAATCCCGATGAACTATTCCAGTACTGTGTATCTCTTCTAACGCTTCTAATATCAGAATACCCATTGCCACTGCGTCTTTTATTGGAATTCTCATATCTTTTAGTATATCAGATAGTACTGCTCCCTTAAGTAATTCAGTAACAAGAAAAGTAGCTTCTGCATCCTCAAAATAATCATAGCATGTAAGTATAGAAGGATGGCTAAGTTGTGTTAGAAAGAATGCTTCTGCCCTAAAGCGTTGTGTTATTGCTGGATCTTTCCTTCCTATTTTTATCGCAATCTCGTCACCTACTGCTAAACCATCCTCAAATCTTCTTCCCTTATATACCGCTCCGACACTACCATCTCCTATTTTTCTTTCTACTAGGTATGTGCCTTTAGTACCTTTAAGTCTCTTCGCGGTATAATCCTTGACTGGATCTTGGGAAAGAGGTTCCTTTCCAAAAAATGCAGTAGCCCTTCTGACAAATGCCTGCTCGCCACCACGTAGACTAACAGGTAGGACAAACATTAACTTAGTTCGTTGCTGACTCATGTCATATATTATAGAGGGAAATGTTTATAAAATCATCTTGAAACACAAAAAGTAACATACGTTTAAAACCTTGTGTATTTTCGTCAATTGACGTTTTTCTACCATAATTAGCAACATTGACTGCACTTTGATGCGCTTTTGCTTGCAATTTTTAAATCTGTTTTGCTAATTACTTACTCATGACCAACTGTAACCCGTTTGTTAATCCAGCAACAGAGCAAAAACCAGAATGGCTAAAAATAAAACTGCCGCAAGGCGATGAGATACGCGAGTATGAGCACGTAAAAAAACTTACAAAGGATAAAAAACTACATACTATTTGCGTTGAGGCGCGCTGTCCGAATATAAATGAATGTTGGGCAGGCGGCACTGCAACATTCCTGCTTATGGGTGATATATGCACACGCTACTGTAGATTTTGTCATACTAAAAGCAGCCGTGAAGGATTACCAATGCATGAACTAGCCAGCGAACCAGAAAACTTGGCAAATGCAGTTGGAGAAATGAAACTTGAATATATTGTACTGACTTCAGTTGATCGCGATGATTTAGAAAATCAAGGTTCGCAGCATTTTGCAGATTGTGTACGCGCAGTTGAGCAGGCGCATCCAAATGTAATTATTGAATTGCTTATTCCTGATTTCCGCGGAGATGAATCTTGTATAAAACGGGTTGTTGAATCTGGCGCAGAAGTAATTGGACATAACATGGAAACAGTTGAAAGCTTGCAGACAACTGTACGCGATCGACGCGCTGGTTATACACAAAGCCTGCATGTGCTTACTACAATAAAAAAATTAAATCCAAAAATTTATACAAAAACCGCGCTTATGCTTGGTTTAGGTGAGAAAGATGAGGAAATAGAAAAAACAATGGATGATTTACGTGCAATAGATTGTGATATTATTACGTTTGGGCAATACCTTCAGCCAAGTCGCAAGCATTTAGCAGTGCAAGAATATGTTACACCAGAGAAATTTAAACACTGGCAAAAGCGAGCAGAAGAAAAAGGATTTTTATACTGTGCATCTGGCCCGTTCGTACGCAGCAGCTACCGTGCTGGCGAGTTTTTTATGAAAGGAGTTATAGAGAAAAGAAAAAAAGAAAAGAAATAGCTTAAATTTACTCTACACTCCAATTATATCTTTCTTCAGCTCTTGAAACCTTATCTCTTTCAATATAAGTTCTTGCCTTTTCTGAAAAGGTATTTGGATAAGTATCTTTTTGATACTCGATTTTTAATTTGGCGCGGGACCCTGATTCATCTATGTTAAATATTCCATAATATACGCTATCATGAGTAGTAATTACTATCTTATTGTTTTTATAATCAGCTTCCCAATCACCAGAAAGTATGACTGATCCGCTATCCTCTACCCCAACAACGCGCTGTTTTTTGTAATATTTTGTATTATTGGTGAAAAATACAAGCACATCAGGAGTTTCGTCAATTACCCATTGCTCTGACTTTAGATACCATTCACCAATAAGCTCTCCTTTATGGCCTTTATGAAACAAAATTGGATTAGTAAGATACGGTTCCCATGGCGTTGGCACGACTCCGGATACATCTTTGCCCTTTGAAAGTATTGGATCTACTTCTTTTAGATATTTTTCAACGAACTGTTTTTTCTCATTCTCTTGTAAATAATCAAATGGAGAAACTAGTGTTGCTCCCTTTATGAATTTATACCAATGAACAACACCATCTCGCCTATGCTGATCTGCAACATTAAATTCAGCAAACTGATATCCTGGCGCATGTGCAAATTTTTCACCATAACCAACTGGATCACCTGCCTTTACCTTATCACCAGGTTTTACGAGAGATCTTTGAACATGCATATGCTCGCCCCAAAGCCCATCTCCATAATAAATAATTATATTGGGAGTATCAACTGAGCCCCCTTCTAGATCATTGACGTAAACAACTACACCATCAGCCCAACTACGAATAGGAATATTATCTTTAATGGATATCCATTCATGATCTAATCCTTCAGCATGGCCTCCTGGATGCGCCCCATATGCGCCAATCTGAGCGTATAGTATATCCTCTAACTTGGCAGGTAATATAAGTCGTACAGAAGAAGCGCCTTCTGGCAATGGTTGTGTTACAGCATCAGTAACCCATTCTTTAGGCTTTGCAGCCTCTGGCACTTCACATAATTCATGTGATGGGTTTTTATTACAAAAATCATTGCATCTTCCTACATTGCTCTTGCAAAAAACAAAACAATCTTGCAGTGATGAACAAAAACCCATTCCTTTTGTTTGTGTTAGATCCTCTTCTACAGGTTCAGCTTTTTGTTCTTTTTCTATTTTTATCTCTGGTTTAGTTTCAGTTTTATTTTCCTCTGTAGATGTTTCAATTTTTGTTTCAGCTTCATTAATAATTTTATTCTGAGGTACTTGCTCAGTTTTTTCTTGCGCTGCACATCCAGCGAAAAGAACGAATACTATAATTAATAATACAGATGTATACGCTTTCATTACCAAATACCTAACCTTATAAATTTTTAATACTTGATAATAACACGAAATGGTTCCAATTAGATTACCTTTATCCTAAATTTATCTTTCAGTTATATTATGTAGTAAACATCCTGGAGCAACCCAAGCTTCTTGTTTGTAAACGTCTTTACCAATAAACTCTTCCCAATCATTTGCTAATCTATTTATTTTTTCTTTATACATTGGTTTTAATGAGTTGTCTAAAAATTCAAATGGGCAATACTTAATAATATTTTGACCCCCAGTCCATACATTAATCTCAACATTTCCAAATTCTATTTTTCCGTAAGAAGGGGATACTTCAGCTAGTTCTTGGCCCACTAGGACCTTGTCTCCGGGTTTTATACGCACATTATAAACATGCTCAAATCCAACGATCCAAGGAGAGGATTCATGAGTTTTTATAGAAATAAGATAGTCTTGTGACGGCTCGAAAAAATTCACATCTGTAATAACTCCCTCAATCGGGGATATAACTTTAGTGCCTACAGGAACATTAAACCCTATTTCTGGAAGCAGCTTGTCACCCATCTCATTAATTACTCTATGAGCAAACTCAGTAAAAATTTTATCGTCAACATAGTTCTTGTTTTCAAATAAAAAATCTCCCGCCATATTTGTTTTTCTGTCCCAAGGTTCTATTTTGATGCCTAAATTTTTTAGGACGGGCTCCATTTCTTGTAGTTTCTCTGTTTGTTCCGTTTCTTCTTGAGGTAGAAAAATTATTTTGCATAGCTCATTCTTACTTCCTTTACAATATGATTCACAACGTCCGCGATTACTCAGGCAAAAATTTTTACATTCTCCTTCTCCTGTACATAAATCACCAAGTTTAGGAATCTGGGATGCATTTGAAAGGATTGTTTTATTATATTTTTCCAAAGAATTGTTGAGAGTTGTTTCTGCAGGTAATATGGACTCGTTTTCAATTTTTGTTTCCTCTTTCTTCACTAATGTTTTATTTGTATCAGAGACATTTACAGTTTTCTCCGTAACATTTTCTTGTTGAACACATCCGCTCAAGAAAGCGATTAAAACAACTAATAATACTAAAATCAGATAAGTTCGCATAACCCTATCTTAATCCTATAATGTTTTTAAAATAGTGATTGCATAAGTAACTCATGAAATCTGGAAAAAACATCTACAAAGCTGGAAAGCTAATTAAAATAGACTTGAAATACGATGACGCAATTCTAGAGATTAAGATTCATGGAGATTTCTTTCTTTATCCTGAAGATGCGATAGAAAAATTGCAATCGCAATTAATTGGCACTGTCATTGACAAAAATGCAATAAAGACTCGAATTGATTCAATTCTAGAACGAGAAGGCATCGAACCATTTGGATTCACAAGCGAACAGCTTGCTGAAGCGATTATTGGTGCTTGTAAATAGCTTTTTAATCCTTTCTATAGTAACAGATGATCAAATCAAATTACGGTGAAAGAATATGATAAAGCCAATGAGAATGGAAGAAGAAGAAGATTGGGAAGACGAAGATTTCGACGAAGAAGAATGGGATGAGGAAGAAGAAGAAGACGAATTCTAATTCAATTTTTCTAATTCTACTTTTATTTCTTTTGTTTCTCCTCTATCTACACGAAATGCATCTACGTATCCGGTATAACCGTCCTTTGTTATTACTATTGTGTGCTTACCAGGAGATAATGAGACCTCTAAGGAGCCACTGGCAGGCGTAAACCCTCTAGGAACGTCATCTATAATTACCCTTGCGCCTTCTGGTAAAGAACTAATTTCTGCAAAACCTGTAGGCGAATTTGCCTTGCTAATAATTAGAAACAATAGAAAAAACATACCAGTTACAAAAACAACCTTTTCAGCCATCTAATCACCCTTAACATATTATAAAGAAATAACAATATAAATCATTCTGCAAGTATATTAATAATTAACGGGCCCGTAGCTCAGCCAGCCTTGAATTGCAAATTCAAGATTTGCAGGCAAGGCCTGCAATGGACAGATCGGCAGCCTTCTATGCCCAGCCTTTTTAGAATCTTGAGTATTTCTCATGGAAAAAAGGCTAGGCTTAACCCAAAAACTAGGATTACTTGTTTTGGGGCTCGACCTTTTCGACATTAAAATATAGAAGTGTTGAAAAGGGCGAAAGAGGATAGCTGTAGGACATGGGTTCAAAGCCATATCCCCTTTCTTAGGAAGAAAGGGGCTGAGTCATTCACCCCCAAAGAAGCGGTGATTGTCTGAGTTATACCTAAAATTGCCGACGCATGCTTTGCATGCGTCTAAAGCGCATTTATAAGAAAAATCTTAGGATAGCGCGGCTATTTCGCATAGGTATAACAATGGACGAAATTCCCATCGGGCCCGTATTTTATTTTCCTATTTTAGCATGCTTTAAATTCCTTTTCTATTTAAAACATCTATTATATAATCACTTATTCTAATTTATGGATGTGGTTCTAATGGATTCAAAAATAAAACAGATAAATGAAATGATCGAACACTTGATAGGTGATACTACTGTTCCAAAAAATATTAGAAAGGTGCTAACAGAAGCGAATGGCCGATTAAAAGGTGCTGAAGAACCAATAGTAAAAGCTAGTGCTGCAATCTATCTTATTGAATCAATAAGCGATGATATAAACATGCCTGCGCACGCACGAACGCAAATATGGGGGATAATTAGTGCATTGGAAGGGCTAAAAAACCAATAGGCGATTTTTTGCTAGAAAAATTAATGGAAAAAGGAATAAGACTTACACTTGATGCAGAAGAACAAATAAAAAAAAGCGATGTGCAAGACGAGATTGTTGATGAGTTACTAACATTGAACAAACCACTTATATCCAAAGAAGATGTTGAATCTATTTTAAATAAAAAAATAACCTCCCCAATTGTGGATATAAAGTCTGCAACTAATTTTTTACCACTTGCAAAAGAATGGGACACAGATATTAAGATTAATCATACGCGAGATGTTACTGGTAAATCACGTGGAAAAGGAGAGCTAGATGATTTTGTAAGCTACTTTCGCAATCGTTATGAAAGGCTTGCGCGCTTGTTGCGCACTGGTAGCAAATACCCAAACGCAGACCTTAAAGACATAAAACGATATGTTAACGAGAGGGTGCGCGTAATTGTAACTATTTCTGAGAAAAGAGAGACACAAAAAGGAAATACTTTATTCGAAATAGAAGATCTAACTGGCGCATTTAAGGCAGTTGTTTCTGCAAATAAGTTTTCAAAAGAAAAAGAATTGGCATTCGAAAAGGCAAAACAAGTGCTGTTGGACGATGTTGTAGCAGTTTCTGGCAAAGTTCTAGAACCCTACATAATAGTTGATGATATTGAATGGCCTGATCTGCCAGTTTTGCGTGAGCGCAAGCTAATAGAAAAGGATTTGGCTATTGCATATATTAGCGATATGCATTTTGGCTCAAGATATTTTTTAGATCATTATTTAGAGGCATTTTTAGATTGGTTACATGGAAAGGGAGAAGAACGTGAGCTTGCTAGTAAAGTAAAATATATTGTAGTTGCTGGCGACATAGTTGATGGTATTGGTGTTTATCCAAATCAGGAAAAGGAACTAGTTGTAAAAGATATTTACCAACAGTATAAAATGTTTGATGATTTTATGGAAAGAGTGCCTGATTACATAAAAGTAATAATGGCACCAGGAAATCATGATGCTGTACGCCGTGGCGAACCAATGCCTGCTGTGCCTAAGGATCTAATAAAATCTGATGAAGTTATTAGGATTGGTAATCCAAGCTGCGTTGCTATTGAAGGATTAAAGCATTTGGTTTATCATGGTACATCAATGGACTCATTAATCGCTGCATTGCCCAATGCAAGCTATAACCATCCTGAAAAAGTGATGGTTGAATATTTAAAGCGCAGGCATCTTTCTCCTATTTATGGCGGCAATTTAATAATTCCTGAAAAGGTAGATTATTTCGTAATAGAGGATGAACCAGATGTTTTGCATTGCGGTCATGTGCACAAAAACGGATATGCACTTTATCGCGGCACATTAGTAATTAACTCGGGCACATTCCAAGATAGAACAGAATATCAGATTAAACAAGGACATGTACCTACTCCTGCAATTGTACCGGTTTATGAGGCAAAATACGGCAGGTTAAAGAGTATTGATTTTAAGACGAGCTAAATTAAGCAACGCTAGCGATCTCTTTTTATTAATTTCCGCAGTATTTACTCTTGCGAGTTTTATGCAAACTTCTTCTGATTATTTTGAAACATTAAAAAACGAGCTGCAAAAAGCATATGCAACTGCCAGTGCTGCACGCAGCAAGGGATTTGATCCTGAACGCGAGGTAGAAGTAAAAATTACAAGGGATGTTGCTGCCCGTGTTGAAGGAATTGTCGGGCCACCAGGCATTGCAGATATTATACGCAAAATGGAACAAGGCGGAAAGGCGCGTGAGGATGTTGCATTTGAGATTGTGCGCATGATTGCAAGTGGCGAAATAATAAAGAAAACAAAAGAAGAACTAATTGAACAAGCAGTGCGCACTGGTCTAGGAATATTAACAGAAGGTGTATTAGTTGCTCCTACTGAAGGTATAGCAAAAATACGCATAAAAAATAATCCTGATGGAAGCGATTATGTTGCAGTTTATTATGCTGGTCCGATAAGAAGCGCGGGTGGAACTGCAGTTGCATTAAGCGTTGTGCTTGCAGATATTGCGCGAAGGGCATTAGGTATTGGCGATTATCGCACAACTGATACACAAATAGAACGCTATGTAGAAGAGATCAATATTTATGAAGCGCGCGTTGCACATCTGCAGTATAAACCACCAGAGGATGACGTAAGGTGGGTTGTTAAGAACTGTGTAATTTGCGTTGATGGCGACCCTACAGAGGATGTTGAAGTAAGCGCATTTCGCAATGTACCTGGTGTAGAAACCAATCGCATTCGAGGTGGTATTCCACTAGTTATATGCGAAGGAATAGCACAAAAGGCAACTAAAGTTCTTAAATATACGAAAAAGCTTAAGCTAGGCTGGGACTGGCTTGAAAAAATAATAAAGATTTCGAGAAAAGAGGATAAAGTTGAAATAAAGCCAGACGATAATTATCTGGATGGATTGGTCGCTGGCAGGCCAGTATTCAGCTATCCTTCAACAAAAGGTGGATTTCGCTTACGCTATGGAAAAAGCAAAACAAATAGTTTAATGGCAAAAAATATTCATCCTGCAACTATGTTTGTATTAGAAAATTTTCTTGCATTTGGCACGCACATAAAAATTGAAAGGCCAGGAAAAGGTTGTGTGGTTGCACCTTGCGAACAGCTCGAGCCACCAGTAGTAAAACTAAAAGATGGAAGCGTAATGAAAGTAAGAACAATAGAAGACGCACTTCGCATTAAGGAGAACATAGCAGAGATATTATTTCTTGGAGATATTCTTGTTACATATGGGGATTTCTACAAATCAAATCACCCTCTTCTCCCGAGTGCATGGTGTACAGAATGGTTTGAAAAAGAATGCGATGCAAAAAATGTTAAGGTACCGCACAAATTAGATGGAAAGGAGGCATTTGAATTTTCAAAAACGCATAATGTACCTTTGCATCCTGATTATACGCTTAATTGGCATGATATAACTATCTTGCAGTTAAAACAGCTTGTTGACTGGTTAATGACCGCTAAACCAATGTTTGAAAACGAAGAGCTGCGAGAAGTAGTAGTTAAAGCAACTGAATCTGTTGCAATATTAGAAGATCTTTTAGTTGAGTATAAGGCAGTTGGAGATAACATTGCTATTTCTAGTGATTATGGGTATTCGTTATTTGCTAGCTTAGGTATGCTTAATGATAAAGAAATAACAAATAAAAAATTCGAATCAGCTTTCTCTCTGGAGAAAAAACCGCTTGATATTGTTAATGAGCTTTCTGGAATTGTAATCAAAACAAAAATGCCAACATATATTGGCGCAAGAATGGGCAGACCGGAAAAAGCAAAAGAACGCAAGATGGACGGGTCACCAAATGTACTGTTTCCAACAGGCTCGCAGAAGAATAGAAGCATTATGAAGGTTTATCGCACGCTTAAGACAAAAGAAGGAGAAAAAACGACTAATCTTGACTTAGTAAGAATGCGATGCACCAAATGCCAATCGCTTGGGTTTTACACTACATGCGGTATTTGCAATAGCGAGTGTAAAAAAGAATTGCTCTGCCAAAAATGCAACCGTGCTGTTGTAACAGGAATTCATTGCGACAATAAAACATTGCCATATGACCGCAGGCCTATAGATATTGTGAATCTGCTTGAAGAAACAAAGAAAAAATTAGATATTATGCCAGATGATGTCAAGGGTGTAAAGGGATTATCAAATATAGAACGGATCCCAGAACGTTTGGAAAAAGGGTTTTTGCGTGCGAAGAACGATGTTTATGTTTTCAGAGATGGAACTAGCCGCTTTGATGCGTCAAATGTGCCATTAACGCATTTTACTGCAAAAGAAATAGGGGTAAGTATTCAAAGATTGAAACAGCTTGGTTATGATAAAGACTATTTAGGAAATCCAATAACCAGTGATGAGCAGATTATTCCCTTAAAAGTACAAGATATAGTAATTGCCAAAAGTGGTGCAGATTATTTCATTCGTGTTGCTAATTTCATTGATGACATGCTTGTAAATTTATATGGTACGCAAGCGTTCTATAATATTAAAACAAAGGAAGATCTAGTTGGCCATTTGGCTGCTGGACTATCACCGCATACCAGCGCTGCAGTGCTTTGCCGCATAATAGGATTTACAGATGCGTTTGTTGGATACGCACATCCTTTTTTTCATACTGCGAAGAGGAGGAACTGCGATGGTGACGAGGATTGCATAATGCTTTTGTTAGATGCACTAATAAATTTCTCACGCCATTATTTGGATGAGAAACGCGGTGGCACAATGGATGCACCACTTGTGCTTACTCCAATACTTGATCCAAAAGAGGTTGATGACGAGGCGCATGCAATAGAATGTGTTAGTTCATATCCGCTAGAATTCTACCAAGCAACTGAGCGCTTTGCAATGCCAAGTGAAGTGAAATTAAAAATTGTTAAGGATATTCTTGGTACGCCTGAGCAATATGATGGTATATCACTTACACATCCCTCAGGAGACATAAATAAAGGAAATCTAAGAACAGCTTATGTCCAATTAGAATCTATTCCTGATAAAATAAATATCCAGTTTAAACTGCAAGAAAGGATACGTGCAGTTGACAAGAAAAACGCTGCAGAACGCTTGATATTAAGCCATTTTATTCCGGATTTATATGGAAACCTACGATCGTTTTCTCGGCAAACGTTTCGTTGTGTAAATTGCAATGAAATATATAGACGCACACCACTAGCTGGCAAATGTATACGCTGCGGAGGCAATCTGCTTTTAACAATAAACAAGGGTGGGATACAAAAGTATCTTGAGATTTCACGCAAGATAGTTGAGGAATATGATCTGCCTATTTATCTAAAACAAAGGCTCGAACTAGTTGAAAAAGAGATAAAAAGCATATTTGAAGATGAAAAAATAAAACAGTTGGGACTGGCGGATTTTATATAGTGGTAGAAAGAGTTTGAAGATTTATAAATACTTCGGTCTAAAGTACTTGTTATGAGGTTAAATTATAACTTAGCGCCAGGCTCTAATTTTAGATTTAGTAGAAGAACTGCCATGGCATTTGCAGTATTTTTACCATTCACGTGCGCACCTACTCGCGGAGAAGTCAGGCATGTTGCTGGAACAAATACTGTTATAATGCATGAAGATACTTATAAGGATTTAGAAGCTCAAGCAGCAAAACAAGCAGCACCTGAAGATACCGAAAGAGAAGAAATGCTTAGAAGAATTAGTGAGTTAATAGGAGATAACACAACCTTGAGAGAAATAAATGAAATATTAAAAACAAGAAACTCAACTGTTGAAGGAGAGATAACATCATTGATAAAAGCTTTAAGATCACGTGACCCGAGAGGTAGAACCCCATCTTACGATTTATCTAATGACCCTGCCTTTAAAGTAGGTAGATTATATTTGCATTCCTTAGGGGTAGAAAATCCTACTTACGTAGATTATAGTATTTTAATTGAAATGTTAAGTTTTCAAGCAATGATAAAACAGGTTACAGATAGTACTGTGATAGACCCTACGACACTAAAAGATCAAATAAAAAGAAACTATATCTCAGTAAATGGCGGAGGAGGAATTTTACTTAGCACAGATGGATATTTTATCACTGCTTATCATGTTGTTGCTAACTCAGAAAACTTTTATGTACAATATAATGGTAGAACGTATAATGCACAACGTATTGTTTGGAATCCCAATTATGAAGTTGCTATATGTAAAATTGACTTTGGACCAAATGTTGAATTTAGTCCTACAAATGTCAGATTCGCTCGACTAGGAAAAATAAGAAAAGGTGCAAACATTGAGGTATTTGGTCATGTAGGAGATAATCAATATTTTCAGATGGGGAGAATTGTCAATAATAATGTTGAGTCACTTCTTGATGGAGGGCTGCACGTATATTCTATGGTTGAAACTACAGCACTTTCAACAGGTGGCTTTAGCGGTGGGCCGGTTATCCTTCAAGATACCGGAGAATTAGTAGGTATCACATCATATAGCAAAGGAATGCCTGGGGAGTTAGGTGCTGCAAGAATAGATCAATTCTTAGAAGTAATGAGATGGTTTGTAGATAAAAAACTAGAACAGTTGAGGATAATACATCGCTCTTAACTAAATAATTCCTTAGTAGGCTGGTGGAACCATAGGATATAGATAGGAACTAATCCAATAAGCCCAGGAATATTTCCTACGACAACGCTTAAAACGCTCATCGCACTGCTAACTAGCACTAGAAAATAAGCAAACTTATTCCTTTTCCATAGATAGAATGTGATAGCAAAGCCGATTATTGCTGTGATAACAAGAACTATTCCTATGTATGCTAATAAACCCCCAGCAAAATCAAGTAAAGCACCATATAATCCATAACCTTTAAGCGTTTCTAGAACTGATACACCACCAATTATAAACAAAACACCTAACCCAAGCAATAAAAGATCAAAAAGAAAATAAAAAGCAACAAGAATTTTTAATAAAGTTGTTGCAGGCTTTGATCCATCCATGATATCGCCTTCTAATTTCTCATTCTCATGAATACGTCGTACTACCGATATTCTCTATAGTGACGCAGTCTTATGTTCTCTTAGGCTGCGTCGGTCGTTTAATGTATTCCTTAGGTTATGAAATATCCCTACAAGAACGGATGCTCTGCCATACCGCCTATTACTGGCAGTTTAACCTTCTCGCCACTATATGCTTTGAATGCTAGGAAAAGATCTATTAACATAATAACAAATCCTACCATGCCAAACAGACCAATTAATCCTAGGGACGCACCTAATCCACCACCCGCATAATACCCAATTGGATCATAGTAAGCGGTTCTTAAAGATGCTACGAATAAGAAATAAAATACAAATCCTATTCCAACAACAACTAATGTCCATAAGAATGCTTGAAATGAACAAAAGGCAAGGAATGGGTCATTTTTCTTTCCTTTATTATGAAAATAAATAGCCAATGGAATTATTAATCCTAAAAGACCCCAATAACCGCCATCACCAAAACCATAACCGCCAATACCACCTGCCAAATAAGCAATGCCAGCTAGTGCCTTTGGATCATCTAAAAAAGTTGGAGCAGGTTGTGCTGCTGGAGCTGCTGGAGCTGCTGGTTGTGCTGTTGCAACTGGAGTATCTACCATATTATCACCTTGTTTTTGTTACTAAGAATAAATTTATAAACACTTGCTTGTAGATTCAGGCAATTATGCAAATGTATAACTCATTTTCCAGACAGATAGAGGAGCTCAATGCTCAAGGCTCAATGCTCAAGGCAATAACCATATATGTCTGTGGCCTTACTCCTTATGATAGCGCACATATTGGCCATACGCGAACATATGTTGCATTTGATATTATAAAACGCTACTTGACTGCAAATGGTAGCTCTGTTTTTCATATACAAAACATTACTGATGTTGATGACAAAATAATAAAACGATGCAAAGAAACTGGAGAATTGCCTAAGAAGCTCGTAGAACGAAATCATAACGAAGCGCTTGAATATTTTGATAAACTAAATATTATTCGTGCTAATGTTTATCCAAAGGTTACTGAGCATATAAAAGAAATAATTGAACTAATAGAAAAACTTATTGAGAATGGCTATGCATATGAAACAGAAACTGGCGTTTATTATGATGTAAGCAAGTTTAAGAATTATGGAAGGCTTAGTAATCAAAAAATGGATGAGATAAAGGCTGGTTCTAGAAAAGAGGTTGATGAAACAAAACAGGCTGCTGAGGATTTCGCTTTATGGAAAAAAACTAATAATGAGATAATAGAATTTGATTCACCTTGGGGTAAAGGCAGACCTGGCTGGCACATAGAATGCAGCGCAATGGCAAATAAGTACGCAAAAAAATTAGATATACATGGCGGAGCGCGCGATTTAATATTTCCGCATCATGAAAATGAGATTGCACAAAGCGAAGCTGCAACTAGTAGCAAATTTTGCAATTATTGGTTACATACTGGTTTTCTAACAGTTAATGGAGAAAAAATGAGTAAGAGCCTTGGCAATTTCATAACTGTTAAGGAAGTTGTTAATAAATTCAGTGCAAATGCTGTTCGTTTGTTCTTTTCACAAACCCATTACCGCAGTCCAATAGATTATAATGAAGAGCAATTAAATGCTGCAGAAGAATCAGTAGAACGGATATTCAATACTCTTGGTTTGATGAAAGAAGCTAATAAGAAAGGAAAACCAAATAAAGAATTCAAAAGCGCTGCGAAAGAGAAAATTGATGAGTTTTACAAGCATATGGAAAATGATTTTAATACGCCAGATGCGCTTGCTAGCCTTTTTGATTTATTGAGATTAATTAACGCGCATATCTCAGGCAAAGAAGCAGATGGAAAACACGTTAATGGACTAATAAAAGAATTAGAAAAAATACTTTTGATATTTGGATTGGAAGAGAAGAAAGAAGAGATTGAGAAAAAATTCAAAGAAATAACGGAACTGCAAGGATGGGTTAGTGATAACTTAGGTATTGATTGGGAAAAATTAGCTGATACTGCAGAAGGAAGATTAGAACAGCTAATATCATTTCGTGATTCATTACGCGCAAATAAAAAATTCAAAGAAGCTGATATTATCCGTGCAAAGCTAGCAGAAATTGGCATTGAATTAGAAGATAAAGAAAAAGGAAAGAGATGGAAGTTAGCTTAGTTTTGGGTTTATGAGTTTTGAGTAGCGGACTATCATAGATCGGCATTAGGCAATTTTCCATGAAATATCTTTTGTTCTTTATTAAAATGTTTTTTACAAAGATAGCTCCAACCTTTATCTTTATATTTTCCTCCTAAAAGAGCCGGATAAACTTCTCTATATGCTTTATTCATACATGTACCATCATAATCGCATAATGGTTGAAAGATCCATTTTACTTTGTCTCTATTAAGGAATTTTATTTTATTAGATTCACGCAGATAACCTAAAATTTCAGAAAACTCATCGTAATAAAATTTGCTTGAAAAATGTTTCCACGCTTTTCTTCTGGTAGTGTTTCCCTGCTTTCTTAAAAAATCTTCAATGTCATAAAGCAAAAACACAAAATCTATTGCTTTGTCAACATTTTGTTGACAAATATTGTCAGCGTTTTTTTGCAACGCTGACAATGCTTTAAATTTTTTCATTGTCCTTTCCTCACACTTCTTCCAGAAGTCCTATAAATTCATCTCTGCTCAATTCCATGTCCCTTATAATCTTTCTTAAAAGTCCTCTGCCAATATCTCTTCCAGGATGAACAGGAACTGTTATTAGAATGCCTTTTTCATTCTTGAATTGAACATGGCTACCACTTTGCCTTATTTGTGTGTAACCTTTAAGAACAAGAATTTTGATTAGGGTTTTCGCATCCACTAAGGGAAGCTTCATGCAGAAACCTCAACTCTCTGTACACCTACAAATTCATGTGGATGAACATCTTTTTGACCTTCTAAACAAAGGGCAATTACTTCTTTTATATTTTCAAGTACCTCCTGCAGTGTTTCGCCCTGTGTGTAGCAACCTTTTAAATCAGGAACTTCTGCTACATACATTCCATCCTCATCTTTTTCGATAATTACAGTAAAACTGTATTTTCCCATATGTTTCACCATAAAATTATTGTAATTATGATTTTTTATTTATATCGATTTGAAAAATGAAGGAAAAAAAGAGAAACCTATTCCGGGCTTATTGGCTTGCTGGCGCTGCAGCTGCAGCTTTAACCTGCTCAACTAAAGCTTGACCTATGCGTTTTATAAGACGTGTGTAGGAGTCTTTATCAACTGGATTGTAATTATAATCACTGCTAAAATATCCCATACAACCGTCTCTTGAGAACATACCTGGCGCTTGCTCCTCTTCCAAACATCTATCAGCATTATCTCCAAGCCCTTCATTAGTTACAATCGTCTTTGTGCTAGTTGGTTTTGCACCAGGACCTGGTCCTCTCACATTCATAATAGCAAAATTACTACCGCCCGAGCTAATACCAGAATTTCTCAAATTTATGATTCTAAGAGCGGTTTCATTATCTAAAACACCTTTACCTAAAGGATCTGGGTTAGCAGTCAAAATCACTAATGAATCAGATTTATCGATCTTGCCTTCACTAGATGCATGATCAAAAAATAAAACATAGTATTTCGTACCACCTATATCAACTGCTTTAATATGGACTTTGTGATAATCCTTGCCATCTTCTATCTCTTCACCACTATGTGTTCTACGAGTGTAAGTAGTAGTAATATCCATAGAATGATCTGCATGAGTCATTACTAAATCAGCAACAGTCCAAATATTACAATCAATACTAAAATCGCACTCTTGTGCGCGTGCTTTGGTAGGAAGTACCAAGGCTGCAAGCAATGGCAAAACAGCAGCAAATGCTGTTGGCCTTGTTCTATCCCTACTATTTTGTCCGATTTGTCTACTATAGTTAAGTTTCATAAGATCGCCAAATTTAAATTTTAGTTTCTGCTTTTGCTTTAAAATATTTAACAAATGCGTCACTTATATGTTGAAGGGCTGCAAGAAAATCACCTTTTAAGTCGCAGGCAAAATCATATTCAGATGGGTTCACTTTATAATTATACAAACTAGTACGCTCACATTGAGGAACAACATCTCTGCTTACTTTAATTGTTTCTGCAGGGTGAAGAATAAACTCTGCACCTGTTACTACCCCATCCTTAATGGATATAGTAAGCATGTTAGCGATCTCAAAATCAGTTCTATCGATTCTGTCTACAGAACCATCACCATCAACATCACAGGCAGCTATTCTATATATCTCCATCTTACCATCCGGGCCATAAATATGCCCCCAAACTTCTGGGTTGCCACCAATAATTTTTTTATCTACTATGCAAGATCCATTGTCACTAACGTAATCTGGTAATTCAGGACTTCTTGTTTTTGGTTTTGGTTTTGCGTCAGTTGCCTCTGCCTTGATATTTTCTTTTCCTTTTCCAACAATCTGCGCACTTGCACACGCGTTTAACAATCCCAATCCAGCAACCAAAACAGCAGCGCTTGCAAATTTAGATCTCCTTTCATTCCTAGTACTTTTTCCGGTATTTACACTAGCATAATTCAATTTCATATATAACCCCCCAATTGTCTAGTAATTAAGCTAGACTATTTATTTTAGAATTAATAGGTTCCAAACTATTTTTAAAGCTTCGCTTTTTGCCATTTTTGGCAACGGTGTGATTATTTCAATTCCTGACCCATTGCTGAAAGCCGATGGAAACTTATCTTACTTCCTTATAATCCTTAAAAACAGAAATCTTCTTCAGCGCCTCATTCTTATTATTAGATACTAACTCAAGGTTCGCATAATATAACAAAGTATTCACAACCCCAGTTTTCTTTACCCTTCTGGAAGATGTAATAACCTTTGGTGTTGGCAAAAACATTATTTTTCCGTGCTTTTCCAGTACCTTGGTCATAGCGCTATCTTCTTGTGGTGCATTTGGGAATCCGCCAACCTTGAAAAACGATTCGCGTTTTATGGAAATATTACAGCCAAGCAGACTTCCTTTTCCATCTATGGCTTTCAGAACAAGATACCTATTCTGGATGTTTTGAATAAACTCCAATATTCTATCTTTCTTATCAAAATTAAATGCACAAGATATGCCTACTACATCTTGGTTTTGCATAACTGAGTAAATAGCGTTTAGGTAATTCCTTGGGATTAATGTATCTGCATCTATAAAAACAAATATCTTGCCTTTAGCCCTTTTTGCACCTTCATTTCTACCGTGCCATATTCCATGTTTTTCAATATTAAATATTTTGTTAGTATATCTCTTTGCTATTTCAAGCGTGCGATCTTTGCTCCCACTATCACAAATAAGCAATTCATATTTCAATTTGGTATCCTGTGCCTTCACTGCCTTTAATGTTTTTTCTAGGTATTTACCTTCGTTTATTGTTGGAATTATTACAGAGATGTCAAACATAGAACAATTTCACCATAATGATTTATAAAATAATTCAACGTTCTTTGCTACAATGTCCCAAGTGAAACCCTTAAGAACACGCTTTCTATTGAATTGGGAAAACTTTGTTGCGAGCTTTTTGTTATTTAAGATTTTGTTTATTGCATTTGCCAATGAATCGCTATCGCGCGTTGGCACAATTATCCCACCTTTCCAATTTTCTATTAATTCTTTATTGCCACCAGCATCTGTTGCAACTATTGGCTTTGCGCAAGCCATTGCCTCTATTAATGCAACACTACAAGGCTCGTAGAGCGATGGCAATGTAAAGCAATCTGCTGATCCATAAAGTTTAACTAATTGCGCGTCAGTTATGCGCTCGGTTACGAAATGAACTTTCACATTGATTTTTTTTGCATGAATCTCTAATTCACGTTTCATCTGACCACGGCCAAAAATAACCAGCTCAGCGTTATGAATCTTTTTCATTGCGCTTATTAGATAGTAAAGGCCTTTTTGCGGAAGCAGGCGAACATTTGTTAGAATCATTTTTTCTTTTATACCTAGCTTATCTTTCCAATCGTTATTTTTCATTGGTCTAAATAATTTTTCATCAACACCATTATAAATTACTTTTTTTATTCCTTTATAATCGCTCGGAAGCGTTGAATTAAGCGTTGCGTTGCTTACTGCAGCTATACCATCGCACTGGTACATGAATTTTTTTGATATGATGTCATCAAACAATCCGCCAAAAATATCAGTTATTGCATCAATATTCTGCGGCCGTGCATTATGTAATGTTAAACAAAGCTTTTTGCCATGTTTCTTAATTAGATGTGCATCACTTGGCATATATGTAAAGCGATTATGGGTATGGACTAGATCTACACTAGTTATAGCTTCGGCAAGATATTTCTTATGATTTTTAAATATTGGCACAGGTGGTGGCAACGGATGAGGGGCAGAATAATAAACTTTAGCAGGCTCGCGAATTATGTTTATTCCATATACTTCTTCTTTTTCTTCTGTGCCATCTAAGCGCGCTGTTAATATACTTATCTCATGCTTTTTCGCTAATCGCTTGCCTACTTCTAACAAATGCTTTTCTGTTCCACCGTAGTATGGATGAAAAAAAGGATTCATTAAAAGAATACGCATATGCACACCTAATAAGGAACAAATTTTGCCCTTCTCCCCTCTATTACATATTTTCCTTTTGAGAATGAATCAATAACTTTTTTATAAGCCTTATGCTCTCGATTTAGTATTTTTTCAGCCGCTTCCTCCTCGTCTTTGCAATCGCTTATATCAACTGCTTCCTGATAGATTATTGGACCGTGATCTAATTGCTCATCCAAAAAATGAATTGTTAATCCGCTTACTTTTGCGCCGTAATCAAATGCCTGTTTTTGCGCATGCAAACCTTGAAACGCAGGTAACAAAGATGGGTGAATGTTAATAATGCGGTTGCGATAAGCTTGCAAAAGCTCCTTGGATTTTATTAGTTTCATATAACCTGCAAGGACTACTAAATCTACATTATATTTATCTAGCGTTTTTTTAATTTCTAAGTCTAATTGTTCTCGCATTCCTGATTTTTTTTCATCAATAATCTCAATCGGTATCTTTGCTTTCTTTGCCCTTTCTATTGCTTGCGCTTCTGGGTTATTTGTAATAAGCACTTTTATGTCTGCATTAACCTCTCCTTTAGCAATACCATTAATAATTGCTTGGAAATTACTGCCTCTGCCGCTGGCGAGAACTGCTATTGAAATTTTAGATCCCATAATTACAATTGCGCAAATGGTATAAAAAGCGTTTCTATTCGCGAGTTATCTGTATATGCCATATTCTTCGAATAACCTTTGTTCAACAAAACTAACAAATGCGCGATCTTCTGTATCATGTAAAGCTATATTCTCTTCTCCTCTGTTTAGATAAAATCTCGAAATCTGTGGCGGAAGTGCATGCGTATTTTGATAAAGCGTACTGTTGCCTAAAAATATTTCAAGTCTCGCAATAGCTAGCCTCTCGATATTAGCTAATACTGCGCGCAATGTTTGTCCGGTTCTAACATCATCCTCGATCAATAAAACTCGTTTTCCGCGTAATGCTTCCAAGCCTTCAGTTTCCCTATAATCTATGCCGCCTTTTCCATCAAAATCAGCGAAAACATGCAATACTCTAAGGCCATGAAGCTCAAAAAAATATGCATAACCGCATCCTTCTGGTTCTACACTTAAGCCAATATCTATTGCGCTACTTTCTATAATTCGTCTAGCATTTGTAAACGCGTATCTTATTGACTGTGGAAAAAAATCCTTTCCATGGCTATGCATTGAAACATAAGCTAATATCTCTTTCTTAACTACACACTCTGCAAGCTCATAAAGTATTCTAAAAGGAGCATTTAAATCTGCAAAAATGTTTATTGGTATCCCTTTTCTCCACATCTCCAAAAGAGACTCTAACTCATCAATCAGTTTTGTATATCTACTCTCCATAACGCTTCTTGCTGTATCTGATTCAGGATTTAGTCTATCAAAAACTTTTAAAACTGCCTCAATCTCTGGCACCTTCTCTTTGAAGCCAGTATGTCTAAGCTGAACGAGTTGTCGGACAACTCTTTCTCTATGTGCTGCGAGCGACATCTCCAATCAACCTAGCAAATAATGCTGCTGTTTTTTCATCATGTCTCGGTCTAACCAAAGAAACATTAGAACCGTCTTCAATCAAAATTCCTGCTGGAACTTCATCTTCATAGGCATGTATTTCACCTATTGCACCCTCTGCACAAGTTACCTGTTCAATTTTACGAAGGTCTACACCGAGTAGCGTCGGGTTATCCTCTGTTATTAGACTTTCAACACCAAAATTATGTGTTGTTACTGAAACGTTACCTGCGAGTTGCTCTGTTGCACGCATACCTGGCTTAGCATGATGGAGAATAATATTAACAAGCTCAATCCTTCCAAGTTGTTCTGCAACTTGACCCATTCCCTCAATAAATTGAGGCATAAACCAACCAAGTTTGGTTCCTGTTACTGAAGTATCCAAGAAAACTACTCGTCTAGCATCTCCCCCTGCTGCAGTTTCAAATGCATTTTTTAGGCCTTCACCAACAACTTCACTTAAGCCATCAATAAAATAGCTAGTATAAAGCTTGGCTGCAGTAAAATTAGTTCGCCTTAATTCAAATGCTCTTGTTGTCCAGTCACCATCTACCCTTTTTTTCTGATCAACTGCCTTTACCAAGCATCTAAAAAGAGGAATCGCACCGCGCATAGAAACTAATACTACTCTTGGATCAACCTGTCCTAGCAACTGTAAAATATTTTTTACAGCATCTGCGAATGATTCAAGTTCACTCCTTTGGATTCTAATGGCAGGTTTTCCCTTGTACGTTTCTATTTCTTTAGTTGGTGGTGGTTCTCTGAAAGACCAGCCATCTGGCGGAGCTATTTTTAATACTAATTTTAATTCTTGTCGTTGTTCCAACGCTTGCTTTAGTACGGGCCTCTGCGATAGTTCTAATCCCATGTTATTTATAGTGTACAAATACGCTTATAAAATGAGTAGTCGCTTCTCGCTTATTACAATATCCAATCTTTCATCATGCTCATGCCTTGGTATTTTTTCGATTATCTGCATATCAAAGCATACACCTATTCTTATGCTATTCAGCGTTTTTAATAGTTTATCATAATGGCCTTTTCCATATCCTAAGCGATGAAGATCTAAATCAAATGATAAGCCTGGAACTATTATTATATCTGGGGCCTTTTCGCTTCTTATTTTTGTTTTTGGCTCAAGAATTCCGAATCTTGCTGGTGCTAAATCTTCAAATGAAGTAAACTTAACTAGCTCAATTTCATGATCTGTATGCGGCACAAGTATCTCTTTGTCCAATGACAGCGCTTTCTTAATCATATCAAGCGTTGCAACCTCGCTTCCTTTTGAGATATAGAAGGCGATGCATTTTGCAGACTTGAACTCATCTAATGCAAACAACTTTTGCATTATTTCTTCGCCTTTCTGCTTGCGCTCGCTCTCACTAAGATTATTACGTTTTGCTAGCATTTCTTTACGAAGCTCTGCTTTTGAGTGAGCGATCATATTTTTAATTTATTTTCTGATATTTTAATATGTATGCACAGAAAGAAATAGAAGTAAAGGGTCAAAACTACACTGTCCAGTACTATCTAAGCGAAAATAGAAATGCAATTGCCAGAATAAAAGAAAACGTAATATCAATAACCTTACCACGCAGATGGCCAGAAAAAGAAAGAACTAATGCTGCGTATAATTTAGAAAAGCGCATGATAAGAAAGCTAGTTAGGCCACAAACTAAAATAAATGCAATACCTGATAACTTAACAGATCAACAGAAAATAGCATTTGCAAGAAACTCATTGCCAACAGTCATTGCTAGGGTAAGTGAATTAAATGCGCAGCATTTCAACTCAAAAATTGGCAGAATTCGCATTCGCAAAAATCTAACAAACTGGGGCAGCTGCTCATCGAAGAATAATATTAGCATAAATTTCGCATTGTTATTCTTGCCGCAAGAACTGATGGATTATGTTATTGTGCACGAACTAGCACATACAAAAGAACGCAATCACTTGCATAAATTTTGGCAAATAGTTGAAAAGGTGCTTCCTAACTATAAAGATAGAAAAAAGGAACTTAGAAGGTATAGTTTGAGCAATTGATTTCCATGGGTCTCCAAGAAAAACTAGCAGAATTAGAAAAAGAACTTGCACGTACGCAGAAGAACAAGGCTACTGAGTTTCATATCGGAATTCTAAAATCAAAAATAGCGCAATTGCGCCGTGAAATAATATCGCCAAAAAAACATGGTGCAGGCGGCGGAGGATTTGATGTTAAGAAAACAGGTGATGCAACAGTAGCAATCATCGGATTCCCAAGCGTAGGGAAAAGCACTTTATTAACAAAAATCACAAAAGCAGAATCTAAGACGGCTGCGTATGCTTTTACAACATTAAAATGCATTCCCGGAGTAATGGAGTACAAGAGTGCTAAAATACAGATTTTGGACTTGCCAGGTATAATAGAAGGTGCAAAGGAAGGAAGAGGCCGCGGACGCGAGGTAATCGCAGTTGCAAGAAGTTCAGATTTAGTTTTAATTATAATTGATGCTGCAGTACCAAAGCAGTATTATACTATAATCAGCGAATTGGAAGGATTTGGAATTAAATTAAATAAAAGACCGCCCAACATTTCTATTTCTAAAAGTTTACGTGGCGGGATAAACATAGAGCATACAGTTAAATTAACAAAAATAGGCGAGCGCGAGGTTATTGCAGTGCTCAATCAATATGGGCATTATAGCGCTGAAGTAGTCTTTAGGCAAGATGCAACAATTGATGATCTGATTGATGTACTGGAAGGAAATAGGGTTTATATTCCTGCATTAGTTGTAGCGAATAAAATAGACTTAATTGATAAGAACAAGATAAACCTGCCGATAGAATTTGTTCCGATTTCAGCTGAAAAAAATCTAAATATAGATCTATTAAAAGAAGCGATACACTCAAAGTTGAATTTCATAAAAATATTCACAAAACGCAGAGGCGAAAAAGCAGATTTTGAAGAGCCATTAATTATTAAGCGCAGCACGAATGTTGCTATGGTTTGCGATTCCTTGCATCGCGATCTAAGAAAAGAATTTAAATTCGCATTAGTTTGGGGAAAAAGCGTAAAACATCCTGGCCAGCGCGTAGGATTGGAACATGTTTTGCAGGATGGAGATATATTGCAGATTGTAAAGAAATAATTATGCTGTCCTAATTCTTTCAACAAGCTCTGGTTCTCCAGTTCCATATAATTCTAGTGTTTTTATAAGCGCAGCTCGATCTTTTTCAAGAGCAAATTCAGCAAATCCTAGTGTTATATCTAATCTTATTGCTAATTCTTCAGCTAATGTTAACGGCCTTTCTACTCTTCGTTCAGCATCTAACACATGAATTAGTGCAATCCTATCCATTGTGACCTCGTCCCCATCTTGGAAACTAGTAGGACTTTCTATTCTGAAAAACACAGTACCTTCACTTTCTTTTTGTGCTATGTAAAGATAAGATGCTACAAATTCCAGATCTATAAGTCCTGCTTCTATATACAAAACCAAATAAGTTTTACCGATTCTGTTTTCCGGATTTTATCTCAGTTGGTTTTGTATAGTTGATCCAACTTTTTTAGTTGGATCAGCATATACAATTTAAGAAATTCAGGGAGATCATGCTTACCAGGAAGAACTGAAATTGGTTTTCTTTTTATAAGATAATCGAAGTTTCTTGCAAAATGTTCGTCTAGATCAGTTGCTCTTGTTATTTTTCCAGCAGCAAGCCTTTGCCCATCGTATCCACCAACTAATTGCGAATATCTTCTTTGTCTTTGTGGCACCATAGTCATTGGAACAGTATGTCTTGTGGAACGATCTTCTGGGAGTGCAGCTATTATTGCATCACGCTGCGCAACTTCTTCTGGCTTAGGGAGATAATAGGACCAGGCATGATGCCCTATTTCATGATAAAAATCATGAGTTCCCTTTACACTAACAGTTGCTGTTCTTGCATCATATTCACTCCCCATGCCATCATTCATTGCCATTTTCAAAACAGGGTCAGCAAGCAATCTGGCTAACAATATTTTTGGTAATAATTTCAGAACAATGTTTGGCTCTAGTGATTTCGGTACAAAAACCGGTTTAGCATTTGGGTTCTCATCAAGGTCATATTTCTTGGTTACTAACCTTGATTGTCGATGAATCTTTTTATTAGGGTGATCTCGCTTAAACCCAGTAGCAAGCTTAGAAAGAGGATGCAGTTCGTTAGACATCATCATGGTATATTTACCAGTACTTAGGTCTCTACCGTGTTTATCAAATACCATTGTGGCTAATCCAATTGTTCTTTGTGCCAAAGCCATAAGTTATTATATATGTGGTAATTTATAAAGCTTTATACAAGTTATTTAAACTGCTTCTTCATCTTTCGCAACTGGTTATAAATATTTCTCCTCAAGGATATTAACATGAGAATAATAAAAAATATCAAAAATTTCATAATGCGCTTATTTGGTCAGTCCAAAAAAGAAGATGAAAAAGAGATACATGAGAGAATTATGAAAAAAAGGGCTAAGGCATACGAAGAACTTGCTAGGTATTAGATGCTCACAAAGAAGCAAATAATACAAGAACACGACAAACTTATCGAATTATTTGGTGGAACTTTAGGCATGCACTATGACGGCAAGATAGAAAGAACTATAGAAAGATATAACGAAAGTAAGAATAAAAAAGAAGCATGCATTGAATTTTACTATGAAATAATAGTAGGGCATCCTTTTGTTGATGGAAATAAACGAACAGCCACACATTTTCTTGAACATTTACTAGAATTGAATGGTTATAGACTAAATGCTACCAATGAGCAAATCGTAAAAATGGCGCTCGACATTGCAAGAAAAAACGAAGAAATGGAAAAGAAAAAAAGAACACCCGTATCGCTTGATTACGTTAAAGACTACACAGCTAAATTTATCATTTAAACTGCTTCTTCATCTTAGCAATTAGTTTTTTCTTTTGAGCAGATTCCTTCAATGCGAATTGTAAAACATCTAAAATATTACTTACTGGAATTATTTTTATTTTCTTCTTCCGCTCAGCGCTTAAATAAACATCCTCAACATTTGTTTTTGGAATTAAAACTATTTGCAATCCAGAATCAATTGCTGCTTCGATCTTTGCACTAACTCCGCCAATAGGTAAAACCCCTCCTCGTATATCCAGCGAGCCAGTCATTCCTACCTGCTGATTAATTGGTATATCCGCTAAAGCACTTATTACTCCTATAGCAATGCTTATGCTAGCGCTATCGCCTTCAACACCTTCATAAGTTCCGATAAACTGAATATGGATATCCATCTGCGCTATATCCGTACCAATGTGTTTTTTCACAATTGCAGAAACGTTTTCAACAGCTTCCTTTGCGATTGCCCCAAGCTTGCCAGTTGCAATTACCTTTCCTTCTGATTTACTGGCAGCAGGTGTAACCTCTGCAACAATAGGCAATACAAGCCCGGCCATTGACTCCCCTAGAACAGCCAAACCATTAACCCTGCCATTTGCATAGCCTTCAGTTACTATTGTCTGGTATTCTTTTTTCTGCTCAATTATTTTTTTACCAAGCTGACTTTCTATTGGGTTAAATATCTTTCTTGCTTGTAACACATGCTCGCGTTCAACGTATTTCGCCTTTTGCTCGCGCGCAATATCACCAGCAGCGCGCACTAGTCCACCAATTTCTCTTAGATTAAGTGTAAAGCGCTTGCGCCTTGAAGATAATCTTCGTGCTTCTTCAATAATTTCAAGCACTGCATCGCGCGAAAAATGCGAGATCTTTCCATCTTTTTTAACCTCTTGCGCAACGAACTGCACGATTCTGTTTTCATTTTCTTCGCTATCTTCCATTGAATCTTCTACATAAACTTCATAGCCTGCGCCTCGTATGCGCGAGCGCAATGCTGGATGAATCTGCTGCATATCTGGAAGATTGCCTGCTGCAACTAGTACGAAATCAGTTGGTGCTGGCTCTGTTTTTACTAGTGCACCACTGCTCATTTCGCTTTGACCAGTAATTGAATATCTTTTTTCTTGCATTGCTGTTAGCAATTCTTGTTGCCAATGCCATTTCAGCGATGCAATTTCATCTATGAATAGAACACCTTTATTTGCTTTGTGCACTGCGCCACTTTCGACACGAAGATGCGGAGGGGTACCAAGGCCGCCAGAATTACTTACTAAAATACCGTTTGCAAATATGTTTCCTGATTCGGTTGTTATGTTATAAACAAAACCTAATGCATTGATTTCTGAAATTTCATTTATACGAACAGTGCGCGAACCTCTAGATAAGAATAACTGATTAGAACCCCCATCATGCGAAACATAATTAATATTCGTAACTATATTTTCGTTGCCTTTCAATTTACTAATTTCAACATACTTTTCATTAGTATAAATTTTGTGTTCTGGGGTAACCAAAAGCGAGCCACCACTGTATTTCAATACTTTTAATTTTCCATTATGAGGTCTTCTATTAACTGCGATTATTAGAACTTTTCGAATTTTTCCATTCTTGTATCCAAATGTATAAGCCTTTTCCTCTTCTGGCAATAATAAACCTTCATAACTCTCTTCATTTTTTTCTATTAATCCCGGGTATTTCGCAATCATTTTGTCTACAAATTCATTCATCAAAATATTTTGCAAATTTCCATTTTTTAGTATGTTTATTTCTGTGTTAAAAAATGATTGTAACGGATCATGTTTACAATCACCAAGTAATGCGCCCGCTTTTGCACCTGTACCGTCGATGAACGGTGCAGTTTTCTTTTCAGTATTATCTACTATTAGTTTTGGGTAACTCTGCTCAAATGGACCAAGCCTTCTGCTTAAGCCCGCAGTTGCATTTGAAATAATAAAAAGAAACGCAAGGATACCTAGCGTAGTTATTACCATCCATTTCAAGTTCTCTGGTATATCTATTAGAAAAATTAAAGCAAGCATTGTTATTGCTAATATCATTAAGATAAATGTAGAAGATATCCCCTTTGGCATCTCATCCATGTTTTTTCTATAATTAGTTATTCTTCTTCCCAAACCTAGCTTTAGCGCCTCTGGTAAAAGCTCAACTTTTTTTTGTTCAGTGTGTTTTTTTATTACAGCTAACTCCTGTGGCATGTAAAGTCTTGCATAATCAGGATTTTTCTTTAGATAATCGTAAGTGGGATAGGTCTTAACTGTTTTTATTATTGGTTGGTTCTCATTATTTGAATTTGGCAAAACCAAAACATCTTCTAGCTCTTCAGTAGGCATAAGCTCTGCCATTGCTTGCGCAAGCATGCTTTTTCCTGTGCCTGGCGGTCCAATAAGTAAGACATTACGCTTTTGCACAGCTGCCTTTTTTATTATATTAACGCCTTTATCCTGACCAATGATTTGGTCAATTAGCTTTTCAGGAACTGTGATTTCTTCTGTAGTTTTAAATTGTTTCATGTATTCACCATTAGCTCACTACATGTACATCTTTAAATGCGATTCTAGGTGCAATTAAATTATCAAATACCTTGCTATTTTTTTCCATCCCTTCTATACTATTGAAAAGATTAAATATATTTCCACTAATTATGAAACCACGAACTGGATTAGCTTGACCATCTTTATAATGGAAGCCTGCGTTTACTTCAACTCCAAAATCACCGGTTGTTAGGTTTGATGTATGCGTTCCATGCAATGATTTTACTAAGATAAACTCCTTTAGCTCATTTTCAAAGTTGGAATAACCATTACTACTATTAATAACAAGATTTGAATTCCCTATGCTTGGAGGTGTAGAATAATCACCCCTACTACATGCACCATTTCCCGTATAATTATCCAAAGCTGCTGTTTCGTGGTCGTATAAGAAATTTTTAATAACCCCATTTTCAATCAAAGGAATTCGCCTACTTGGTGCTCCTTCATCATCAAAAGGCCTGATCGCAGATGCGCTTGCAGCAGCATCATCATAAATATTTAACTCATCACTAAATATTTTCTTATTAACCTTGTCAGAAATAAAAGATATCTTTCTTCTTTTCCAATCACCTGAAAAAGATGGGAGTAACACACTAAGCATGCTGTGCAATGCCTCCAAATCAAACACAACAGTATA
>Ga0209343_10000463_pt1 | contig 57107 bp, 55 predicted proteins | sample RifCSPlowO2_02_FD_184026 | JGI IMG/M metagenome (GOLD analysis project Ga0209343, IMG submission 184026) | Groundwater microbial communities from Rifle, Colorado - Rifle CSP2_plank lowO2_0.2 (SPAdes) (version 2) | ecosystem: Environmental > Aquatic > Deep subsurface > Groundwater | place...
GGATTACCTCGGCGTTCCGCCCTCGCTCCATCGCTTCCCATCCTAAATTTGTTTTGCGCGGGATTTCTTTTGAAAAGGTATGGGCGATGGAGCGAGGGCGGGCTTCCTTTTAAGAAAGGAAGCTGGCGAAATTCAAAATCCAAACTTCAATATTGTGCCTCGTTCATTCTAACATTTTGCGTGCCATGATCTAAAGGAGTCCATCCTCGGCATCCGCCTCGGACATTTCCGCTAGACCCGTTAGAAGAAAAAGTCAAGAAAAAGAGACAGACTTTTTCCACACATAGGCGAACAGAAAGCGCAGGAATTTTCTGGCAACAGCAATGAGACAGGTAAAGTAATGTTTGCCTCGTTCTCGCATCTGTGTGTAATATTCACGATATGTCTCATTGTGTTGCTTCAATCCCCACGCGATTTGAAACAGGATTTTTCGGAAGTGCGGGTTGCCTCGCTTGGATATTCGCTCTCTGCCTTTCCACGAGCCACTTCTTCTCGCCGCCACATCGAGACCGGTGAAAGCCACGAGCTTGTCTTTGTCGGTGAAGTCGTGTCCCTCCAAGAGCGCGAGAATCTTCGCAACACTCGTTTGAGAAACACCACGCACTCCCTCTCCAATTTCGATCGCTTCTTTCGGAGCATGGTCATGGATGTATGTTTCAAATTGATCAATCTGTTTTTCAATCGAGGTGACTGCTTTTTCTAAATGAGAAAGATTGATCTTCACCCCAAGCATCACTCCTGCTTCTTTGAGTTGCTTTGTGTGGGCTTTGAGCTCTTGCTTGTAGTGGTCGAGTTTGCCGACAGATGCCACCACCTTTTTGAGCGCTAGGCTTTGTTTTGTGGCTCTAAACCGCTTTAGGTCGGGCTCCAAGAGTCCGATCCGAGCGAGCCTGATCGCGTCGACAGTATCATCCTTGTTGTTGCGAACAGACGCTCGTTGGTACTGTTTGGTGATGAGCGGATTGATGACGTTGACCGTAAAGCCTGCGTCTGAGACCATGAGAGCGCACTTCACATGGTAGTCCCCAGTGGATTCAATGACGCATGGAACGCCAGTGTCTGTGTTGTGTTCTTTTAAAGATGCGAGCAGTGAATCAATACCACTTTCACTGTTCGCACATGATCTCACGATCGCTGAGTGATCGACCCGAAGTGTAGCAAACGAAAGACTGGCTTTTGAAACATCGATTCCAATGCTTGAAACAGGTGATGTATTCATACAAATTAAAATTAGCTGGTAATGTACAGAGCATGGAAGTAGCCTAATTGGTTATTGACACTCAGTGGTGTAACCCGTTAGTGACTTTTTTACTCTGATCTCTAGGCGCGAAGTATTCTAGCGGAGACGCGCGGAGCGTAGGGCTACAAATTTGACTTCGCGCCCAGATATCATGATACAACTTCTTTGTTGTATGAGAGTATATTAGGGCTACGAGTGCCTAGGTGTCTTTGTGCGGGCAGTAGCCCGCGCTTCTTGGGGAGAGGAAGTTTCCTCTCCCCGGGTCGGGACTACACTCTCGGATTACCGAGAGTGTTCTGCCCTCGCCATCCCCACTCTACGTTTTTCAATATCGTGTTTAGTGTGTAGCTTTCGCTTTCGAGAATGGATTGCAATTCGGGTCAGGCACTCATCCTTTAGTCATGGACGCCCTAGCGGAAATGTCCGAGGCTCAAATGCAAATGCGCTTGACCCTCCCGCCCTTTCGCGCGCAAGCCCGCTCGCAAGGGAGGAGAGGGATGCGAGCGGGACTCCCAGAGAAAAGACAAGTTGTTTTGGAATTTAAGAATTTTCCTTTACAAGAAGACTAATTAATGTTATCGTCATTTCGGACTTCGGGATGGTCTCGAAGCGGGTTCTTTCACAAACCACAAACAGGTAAAATAGGAGGTATACGAAATGAGAAGTATAACAGCAAAAGGAATACGGAAGTCATTCGACAGCAAGACTATTCTTGCTGGGGTGAACTTCGCCATCTCTGAAGGGGGCAAGCTTGCTCTCATTGGAGAAAACGGGAGCGGCAAGTCAACGCTTCTGAAGATCCTCACGGGACATCTTATCCCCGATCAGGGAGAGTTGTTCGGTGACGAGCAGAACTGTGTCTTGATCGCTCAAGATTTCTCTGGCAAGGATGAAGAGACTCCACGAAAGTTTCTGAATCGTCGTGTCAAAGAGATCCACAAGGCTATCAGGATGCTTAGCCAATCAGGCTTCGATCTCGGCAAAAACGAGGTGAGGCTTGATTCGGTCAAGTGCGGAGATCTTTCCGGCGGTGAGAAGAAAAAGCTGGAGATTGTGGCTGGTATGGCAAGCGGTTCAACCTTCATTGCGATGGACGAACCCGAAAACCATCTCGACTATCAGACGATCGACTGGCTTGTCAGCGTCATCTCGAAGTTCTACGGAGGCGTGGTCTTCGTATCACACGACCAGTATTTCATCGACCAGCTCGCGAATTCTATTCTCGAGTTGGAAGACGGGACAATCACTGTTTATTCGATGAAGTATGACGACTATTTGGCAGAGAAGGAACGCCAGATAGCCGGCCAGGCGCGCGACTGGGTGGTTGAAGAAAAGACCATCAAGCGTCTGCGCGAGACCGTACAGATGATGAAGGTGAGAGCGGCGAGAAATTCCGATACAGCCGCTACGTACCAACAGACCAAGCGTCGACTGAAGGAGCTTGAGGACAGCCACGGAAAACGCCCAGCCCTCGAGCCAAAACAGCCAAAGGTCCGCATCTCTGGTGTGGATCAAAAGAGAGGTAAGATGATCGTTTCGGTTGAGCACTTGTCGTTCTCATACGGCAACAATCGAATCTTTCATGATGCCTCGGCGGAGTTGCGATTCGGAGAGAAGGTGGTGCTGTTCGGGCCAAACGGGTCCGGGAAGTCGACGCTCGTAAGGTTAATTACTGGAGAGCTTGCTCCGCAAAACGGTACCGCTCGAATGGGCGTGAGTATCAAGTGGCAGTTTATGACTCAGGATCATTTGGCGGGTATCGACAGGACTCTTTCCGCTCTGGAAGTGTTCCAAAGTACCCTCAAGTGGCCTGAGCATCGCTGTCGCGCGAATCTCGCTCGTTACGGCATCAACGTTGATCTGGTTACTCGTCCACTGGGGATCCTCTCTGGTGGTCAGCAAGCTAGGTTCAAGCTCGCGCTTCTCTTTGCTCAGGAGCCGGAATTCCTCATCCTCGACGAACCGACCAACCATGTGGATCCACCCACGTGGGAAGCAATCGTTGAAGCGGTGAAGGGATATTCGGGAACAGTGCTCGCCGTCACTCACGATCGCGAGTTCATAGACGCCATCACCGAAAGGCTTTGGGTCATCAGGGACCACAAGGTTTTTGTTGAACCAGGGAATCTCTCGGAGTATCTCGAACGGAAAAGGAGGTAGGTCATGAGCAAAGCATGTGACCTCATCCTAATTCGGCACGAGGAAGCCGAGGGGAATGTCGCTATGGTGAAAAGCAAGTTCCATGGTGATGATTCAGGATTTATCATGGAATTGCGTAATAAACCAAGTGATAAATGGTGTTTGACAGCTCGTGGACGAGAGAGGTGTATTCCACTCCGTAACTGGATTGAAAGGCATGCACCACTTGGAGATGGACTACGGTTAGTAACATCTCCTTCAATACGCGCGGTAGAAACAGCCAACCTTGTACTGCCGAAAGCGGCATGGACAACAGACGGACTGGTTCGAGGACAAGTCTGGGGAGGCATAGAGTGTCTTCCATGGAGCGAGTGGCCTGAGTTTTGCAAATCCAATGGCTATGACACTCTTCCTTCTGGATTTCATCAGGCCTATCCGAACGGAGAAGCACTGGCCGAAGTCTGGAAAAGGACAAGAGAGTTTATCAAATCTCTTGATAGAAATACTCTAGTTGTAACACACGGCGAGGTGCTTCTCACAACTCGGATAATCCTCGAGTCAGTACCTGAATCGGATTATCACAAGCTTGAGCGTAACGGTAATTATATCCGTAACGGTCATGTTGCGTGGTACTCCAAACGTAATCCGTACACAGGAAAACTCTCACAAAGATTTTCCTTCCGGAGGATGTGGTTCGACAACACTGACACCGGGTGGATTAAACTCACTCCCAGATGAAGAATTGAAGTATTCATCTGGGAGTTTTATTTTATGTTCCATTTTTTAGTTAATATATCTACAATCGTGTCTGCTCCGTTTTTACCTAGACGTTTGATAAATTCTCTTTGCCCTTTTTGATCTGGTATGCTGACAATCATCCCTCTAATATCACTTTCTAATCGTGCTCGTATTTTTTTGTCTTTATAAATCTTTTCTGCATACTTGTTCAATTCAATGATTGCATCTTTTTCATTTAACGATGTAGGATCTGTTTCTTCTGGGTAGTAAGAACCCCAAAACAAAGACTGTGGAGTCGCATTATGTTGATTTAAGATTTCAGTTAAAGCTAACTGGCTCAGGTTCATGGGCATTAAAAAGCTGGTCGGAACGTCTAAAGCAAAAGCCTCAAGTGTAGCTGTCTGACCTGCTGTAGTGATAAAATGTTTTGATTTGCTAAGTTCTTGAATAAACTCGTGATGTTTTAATGAAACTATTTTTATTTTATTTTTTATTAACTTAGACTTTAAATATTCAATAGCTTCAGAACCCCCAGTAACCAGAATTTTGTCTATACCATCAAAAAGATTAGATAAGCTATCAGCTAATATATTAAGGTAATACTTGGGAAAAGTATTATCAAGCGGATTTTTACATCCTCCAATATGAATAAGAATTTGGTTCCGCTCACCCGTATCAGTTTTGATATTGATGATTCCCGGCACAACATGAATTTTATCGAAATTTTTAGGCAACTTATCTTTGATATGCGGATAGTCCATCCAAAATATTTCATCGGCAATCAAATGATCGGCTGGTATCTGCTTCCAAAACCACGCTAAACCATCTAGAAAAGCTGATGGTATATCTAAAAATTTAGCTGCGCGTATAGCAAACCTATTTTGAGAACTAATAACTACAGGATTTTCTATCTGCCTCAATATCTTTATAATTTCGTTCTCATTTCTTTCATCAACACTGATAAATGTAATATATTTTGGGATAATCTCCTGAACAAAACTATTACCAGCAAATATAATATTTTTATATCCACTGTTAATAAAAGCTTCCGCAATTGCGATAGCTTTACCAGTTGGTCCATATCCGAATGGATTAGAGAATATAACTATAGTCTTTTTCATTAACATTTTTTTCTATTAAATCCTCAGTCAACATTATTTCCCCACCTTTAAATCCATCCGCCACGTTTATAAGCTTTAGTATATTTGCAAATTCAGTATTATTTCGACTTTTACTCATTCTTTCTCCTTCAAGAGTAACGACAGTTGGTGTAAATAGCATACGAGGTTCTTTTGTTTTGGGAGAATATTTTTTTATAAATGCCTTCCGTATATTAAAATCACCCTCACTATAGTGATCCCCGCCACTTAGGGTAATATCAATTTTAAATATCTCCATTCTCGCAAGTAGCATTGGTTTATGGTACCACCAATACTGAAAGTTTTTTATGCTATCTTGAGTTGTGTAATTACATTTACCACAAGTCCAAGAGATTATTTCATTACCCATAACAGTAGTCTTACCATTAGCTCTGTGACACCTTGGACATATAACGCCGGCATATTGTATGGGACTTTCTAACGTTTCATTATCAGAATTTGCTTTTAGTATTTCAAATTGTTCAAGCGGATTCTCCATAGTTTCCTGCAGTAATTCTCTACAAAAAGAAAAATTGATAAGTTCAGAATTTCTCACGAACTGAAATGATATATGCGGATATTTATTTTTTAGAACTAGAAGGTTCCGCTCAATTATTGGTTGCCAATGATCTGCCACAGATTTGCAACAACCCTTTTCATCGGGAACAAAATAAATTGATGTATTTTTTGGGAATATATTAAATGGATACTTCCTAGGATTAGGTCCATCAAGAATATCCTGTTCCCAGTCATTGATTGAGACGATAAATTTAAATTGTGCTTTCTTTCCCAATTTTTCTAAATATTTACAAAGTAAATATGGGTAAACTATAAATGTCATGACATTGCCAGCATGAAAACCATAAGGTCTTATGCCCATATGTACTACTTCAGTACCTCGGATTTCTTGAGTAAGCTTAAGTAACCCATCAAAATAAAGATATGGCTTCATAGAAAAATTATAATGAATTAAAAAAAAGATATTTTTTGTACATGTATGAACGCGTAATTTTCTTCTTCAAATCTGGGGATGCGAGTCTGTCGCAAAAAAAAGTGGCTGTATCAGAAAGCGCAGCAAATTTTATCCATGAATAAAGCGTTGATGCTTTGGTAATTTTTTCTTTGACAACTGAATTATATCCATCCAAGAATGCATCAAATATTGTGAAATCAGGTTCAGCTTTACCGTCAGGGAATGACCATTCTAAAACACCCAGGGCGAGATCTTTTATAATTGGACCAATACAACTCCAATCAAAATCTATCACTCCGCTAATTTCCTTGTCATTCTTGAAGAATACATTTCCAGATCGATAATCATTGTGAATAAATCCCACAGGAGACTCGTCTTCTCTCCCGAATTTAATGACTTCTTTGACTTGTTCAACAAAGACTTCGCCACCCTCAAAATCTTTTTTAAAAGTCTCCTCATTTTGCAAAACCCTCTCTAGTTCAACAAAAACATTTCTTCGGCGGGAAGATGAGGGTTTGAAGGTTTTACCAATCTCAGCCATAGAAGCCAACGTGTGTCCCGCAGCGTATGCTTGTTCTTTAGTTGGTAAATTGTCTTTATCAATATGAGCATGATAACCTTCTAAAAAATCAAACATTACAGCAACATCAAATCCATCTGTCGATGCATAAAAATTTCCATCTTTGGTTTTAACCCATCCAGGAACAGGAAGGTTATTAAAAGATAGATATTGCAAAGCCTCATATTCAAATCGGACGTCTTTTATTGGTAAACGTTTACTTACACGTAGTATTTTTTTATTTTTCTCTCCGATTAAATATACATTATTATCTCCAGACTCTCGCACCATTTCTATGGGGGAAACTTCTGGTATATCATATTGATTTAAAATTTTTTGTACTGTTTCCATATTATTATTTTAATTTTAACCATAATCTTTTTGTAAGCCTTGACCAAGGTTGAAAAGACTTAATTTGCTTTACATCAATCATTTCATTATAAAGCGCAAGATACTGAGGACCAAGTATGTCCCAACTAAATTTATTTGCATGCTCAACTCCTCCTTGAATTAATTTATTTCTCAAAGGGGCATTTGAAATAATAATTTTTACCTTATCAGCAAGATCTTTTAAATTCCTCGATTCAAACAATAAACCGCTTACACCGTCCTGAACATATTCAGGTATGCCTCCAACTCGACTAGCTACTACAGGACAAGAAGCAGCTTGTGCTTCAATATTTACCAAACTACCACCCTCTGATATCGAAGGGACGACCGTGCAAATCGCCCCTTTCAATAAGGAAATTGCTCGTGTAAGTGAAACTGTGCCAATAAACTTTATTTTATCATCCAAATTTAAATTTCGTGCCAGAGTCTTAAGATTTTCTTCTTCATGTCCTTCGCCCGCGATTAGTAGTCTTATCTGAGGATACTCATTTGCAATATCTTTAAAAGCCCTAATGAGAATATCGACTCCTTTAGATGGGGTAAGTCTTCGTAAAGATACAATATAATTCTTTTCTGTTTCAGTGCATGATACTGAATTTATAAATTCAGTATCTATACCAGCATATACAGTTCTAACATAATTAAGATTGGGAACAATTCCCCGTAGATCATTTTCAAGTGCTTTTGAAACACAAGTAACAATACTGGAAGACTCAAGGACAGGTCTCATTATTTCTTTACTTTCATTCCATACTGTTTCAGTTTCAGAATCGCCAGTATTCGGTATTTCACTTCCTGCAATAGTTGAAATCAGCGGAACATTCCAATGTCGACTAAGAAGTAACCCGATTAAGGGTAGTGGCCGACGTACACCAATAACGTGGATAATATCAGCTTTAATTTTATTCTCATTATTCTTGGCCCATTCAATAATATTATTGAATTCAGTTTCCGTACGAGCGCTTACAACACGATAAATTTTTGTGTCTTTGTAATCATCCTCTTCAGTGAGTGTGGTCGGCCATTTTTTTGTCAAAATAACTGATTCGATACCTTGCCCTCGATAAAACCGAGACAATTCTGTAACCATTGTCTCAATGCCTCCAATGTGAGGATGATATAGTGAACAAATAAATAAAACTCTTCTCATATTTTTGCTAACTTATATACTAATTGGCCACTCCAAAAATTATTTTTTTCTTCTCCAGTTTTATAATCTATTATTTCCATCTTTAGAACCTTTAAGCCGGCTAATTTAAAAAGATGTTTTGTTTCATTTGGATTAAATATATGAACAATTGTATTTATCTGTCCCTGATCAGTATTAATATTCAACTCGAAATCACCATTGGAGATTTTTGGGGTCAGAATATCTTTACATATATTTTTTAGAGTCGCTTTTATTCCATAATGAACAGCATTATAACGGTTATTAACATCCAAAAAGATAAACCCTTTATCATTAACCAATGAAGCTAAGTTTTTGAGGGCAGTAACTCTTCTATCAAATACTATATGGCTTAGTACATTCCACAGACAAAGCACCACGTCATATTTATTTTCTAATTTGAATTCAGCATTTGAAATATCATCTTTTAAAATGGTTGCACCTGGTATATTTTTTGATAAATTAACCATACCGTCGCTATTGTCTATAAGTGTAAAATTATCAATACCAAGTAAATTAGCAATTTCCTTACTTCTTTTCCCATCTCCAGATCCTACATCAACCATCGTTTTTACAGTACCTGCTTCTTGTTTAATGAAAGTATTTACAGATGAAAGATAAGCTTGTTTTGTAGTAGCATATTGTGCATATGATTTAGCAAATCGGGAATAGAATGTTTCAGATGAATACATAAATATTATTTGAGGACATCTTTAACTATCTTTGACACCTGTTCTACTTCATCGTTAGTCATTTCATAAAACATAGGTAATGCTAAAATTCGTTCAAATATTTTATCTGTTATTTCACATCCATTAGTGTAATCTGCATACATGGGAAAGTTATATATCGGGGGAAAATAGTTAGTGCTTGAAGCTATTCCATTACCCAGCAACGCTTTATAAACTCTATCTCTATTCTCATTATTTTCTAGAAGAATAAAATAAACAAACCAACTTCTTTTGTCTTTAGTCGTCTGATCTGGTATGACAACACCTCTCACATTATTTAATAGATTTGAATATCTTTGCGCGATTTCCTCTCTTCGCGTAAGCATCTTATCAATAATCTTTAACTGTTCTCTACCAAAAGCTGCTTGCATTTCTGTCATTCTAAAATTAAAGCCAAGAATCACATATTTCATCCAATCTTTCTTAAGAGATCGACCCTGATCACGCATTGCCAAACATTTTTGTGCAATAATTGGATCATCTGTAACAATCATCCCGCCTTCTCCGCCAGTAGTAAGTTGTTTATTTTCATGAAATCCATATACCGTGGCTTCACCTAATTTTGTAACAATGAAATTATCATTTGGTTTACCTATTGCCTCGCACGCATCTTCAATAACTTGAAGATTATATTTATCTTTTAATTGCTTTATCTCCTGATAATTAACTGGTAGACCCAGAATATGGACAAGAAGCATCCCTTTCGTCTTAGGAGTTATTTTTTCTTCAATTTTATTGGCATCAATATTAAGTGTCCGTGAATCTATGTCAATAAAAATAGGAGTGACGCCTTCAAATAATAGAGCATTAGCAGAGGCAACATAGCTAAAAGGAGTTGTAATTACCTCATCACCCTTTTTCCATCCCAGTGTACGAACAAGAATGTGTAATCCGCTAGTCCCACTATTCACAGCAATTGCGTATTTTTTACCGACATAGCTAGCAAATTCTTTCTCAAATAACTCTATCTCTACTCCTCTACTCAATTTTCCAGATTTAAAAACTCGTGAGACAGCACTTACTTCATTGTTACTAATATAAGGTTTGTAGAGAGGTATTTTCATAATATCAATTAAACATCTTATTTAACACAGCACAGGCTTCAATTAGATCTTTGGTTCGTAGATGGATATGATAATTCAACCAATAATCTTTATCGTGGGCATTACCAAACAGAATGACAGGCTTATTCTGCTGGAATGCAAAAAATATCTCCATTGATGTGCCAATCATGCTACAATTTTCTACAGTGTCATTAACCAATAAAACATCTGCATTTTTAATATCGTTGAGATCTCTAATAACGGCTGCTCGCGGATCAGTAAAAGTTTCTTTTTCCTCACGGCCTCGGAAAGCATGAAGGATAACAAAGTTCTGCTCAAGAAGTTTAGTTGCTTCATTTCTCCACGCTAAAGATTCTGCTCTTGAAACACCTTTTATTGGACCGCTTAAAAAGATTTTCTTTTTCATTGTAATTTTTTGGTATAATTATGCATATCTTATTTCAATAATTCACCAACCGAAACCCCAAGAGCCTTCGCTAATTTGGTAATGGTTGAAAGTGTTGGATTTTTCTTCCCACTTTCAACATTACTGATATATGAACGGTCAACGCCTAGTTTCCGGCAAATATCGCCCTGCGACATTTGCTTGGCTAAACGGATTCGTTTCATATTGTTTCCGAGTTTCTTTGCTGAATTATCCACATTCAGAGTATAACTCTAATTGTCTTTTGTAACAATAATGTTATATAATACAAGTAGCCCTCGCTCCATCGCCCATACCTTTTCAAAAGAAATCCCGCGCAAAACAAATTTAGGATGGGAAGCGATGGAGCGAGGGCGGAACGCCGAGGTAATCCGAGGCGTTGGCGGAATTGTTAGAATTAGCACATTGTCCGAGCGTAAGGTTAAGTACAGAGCCACCACGCACGCGGAGCGTGCGCATTAGTCCGTTTGTTGTTCGAAAAAGGTTCGAGCAAAGCAGAGTAATACAGCACAATGAGAAAAAATCTAAACTTCTTTAGATTTTTTCATACTTGTGCAGGACAGAGGTATGTTTTGTGAGTACACAAAACAACCGAGGTAGGTGAGAAGTGATGTTATCATTTTGCAAGACCTTGAGCGTCTGTACTCAGATGTGAAAGGTGTACAGTTCCTGTAAGGAAAGTGAAAATTTTTGAGCGGCGGCGAAAAAATTATTCCTGACCACAAAATTAGTGGTATAATCTTATAAATATGAAATTCTCCATATCAACGAACAAGGGTGAGGAAAATACTGAGCTCAACAGAGCGAATATACCAAATGAGGTTTCACGAGTAACAGAAACGCTAGAAACTGCTGGTTTTGAGGCCTTTTTGGTTGGGGGATGTGTTCGAGACCTTATTTTGAGTAAAAATCCAAAGGATTGGGATGTAACAACCAATGCTACGCCAGATCAAATTATCTCCTTATTTAACAAGACTTTTTACGAAAATGACTTTGGTACTGTCGGTGTCATTTTTGAAAATATTTCTGATGAATCTCTTTTGCGTCAATCTGCCACTAGTCAGCCTGCATCTGCGACCTCGACTTCAATGGTGGTAGAGGTAACTCCATACCGTTTAGAATCTACATATTCTGACAATAGACATCCGGATAAAGTCACTTTTAGTCAACAAATAGAAGATGATTTGAAAAGAAGGGACTTCACCATAAACGCTTTAGCATATTCTGTCTCTAAGAAAAATGTCGTTGACCTTTATAAAGGACAAGAAGATATAAAGGACAAAATAATCCGCACGGTGGGGAACCCAGTGGCTCGTTTTAGAGAAGACGGTTTGCGAATACTCCGCGCCGTTAGATTTAGTTGTGAGCTTCAATTTAAAATCAGTCCAGAAACAGAAAAAGCTATATTGGAATACGGACATTTGCTCAAAAACATATCTAGTGAACGTATTCGTGATGAATTTTCCAAAATGATTATGTCAGATAAACCACTGGAGGGGATGTTAACGCTTAAAAAGCTTGGACTTTTGCAATACATAACTCCAGAACTAGAAAAAACTATAGGGGTAGAACAAAACAAGGCACATGCATACGATGTATGGGAACATTTGCTCCGTTCTCTACAACATGCGGCTGACCAAAAATTAAACTTAGATATGCGTTTAAGCGCTCTATTTCATGATATTTCTAAACCGGAAACTCGCAGATGGGGGAAGGACACATGGACTTTTTATGGACACGAAGTGGTTGGGGCCAGAGTAACTAAAAAAATCCTAAACGAATTGAAATATCCTAGTAAAATAGTAGATAAAGGTGTAACAATGGTTCGTTGGCATATGTTCTTTTCTGATACAGAGCAAATAACCCTCTCTGCTGTTCGTAGAATGATCGCAAATGTAGGTAAGGAGAATATATGGGATTTAATGAATCTACGTATCTGTGACCGTATAGGAACTGGCAGACCTAAAGCAAACCCGTACCGCCTCCGTAAATACCGCTCCATGGTAGAAGAAGCACTTCGTGATCCTGTTTCTGTAGCAATGCTCAAAATAGATGGTAAGAAAGTAATGAATGTTACACATGTAACACCGGGACCAAAGATTGGTTATGTTTTGAATGCCCTATTAGAAGAAGTGTTGGAAGACCCAAAGAAAAATACTGAAGAATATCTAGAAAATAGAGCAAAAGAGCTTATTTTGCTACCTGAAAATGAGCTGAAAACCCTTGGAGATAGCGGAAAACAAATAAAAGAAGAGGCAGATGAGGCGGAAATCAAAAAAATACGAAGTAAACATTGGGTGAAATAGCAAACAAAATAATCCCTTTTCAGAGACAAAAACCTTTCCAGCCAAAGGTTTTTGTCTCTCCTTACAGGAGCAGTACACCTTTTCGATCTTTTGATTACAAAAGCTCTGAAAAGGTATCATTTTGTTTGCTATTTAGTTATTTAAACATTTGTAATAAAAAACAGCCCGAGAGCGTAATTTCACAATAACGCAAACGGACTGTTGGGGAGAAGTGCCTCTCAGCATTGTTTCGGCAGAGGTAATAGACTTAAAAAATAAAATAGTAGATAGAGCGAAAGTCTGTTTACTCCTTACCTTGGCAAAACCAAGTCGGCCTTCTAAGAGGGGGAGCTGTACAACTCCCAAAAAGGTACACGATGCATCAAAGAACTATGAAAACTTCAGTCCTGGGTTTATAGGACATCTGTTTTCGATTCCGTTGTAAGTGTATCATTTCTAAAAGACATGTAAAGGACATACTGTGGATAAGTCGTGGAAGCAAATTTCTAATTTTCAATTTCTAATTTCTAAATGTCAATATCTAATTCAATGGGGCAGTGGTCGGAGCTGAGAACTTCCGATAAAATCTTTGCTACCCTAACTTTTTTTTCCAGTTTTTTACTTACAAAAATATAGTCTATTCTCCAGCCGATGTTTCTCTCTCTGGCATTTGCGAAATGACTCCACCATGTATAGTGACCCCTTCCCTTTGTGAAAATTCTGAAAGTATCAACGAAACCTTTGCTGATTATTTTAGTGATACCTTCACGCTCTTCGTCTGTAAATCCTTTTTTGCCAATATTTTCCTTTGGCCGAGCCAAATCATCTTCTGTGCGGGCAACATTTAAGTCGCCACAAAAAATAACTGGCTTCTTTTTGTCTAATTCCTCCACATATGCAAGAAATGCCGGGTCCCATTTTTTATGCCGAAGTGAAAGTCGCGATAAGTTCTCCTTTGCGTTCGGTGTATAGACGCTGACTACGTAAAAATCCTTGTATTCTAAAGTTGTCACGCGCCCTTCGGTGTTTGGGTCGCCATAGTCATCGTCAGATAAAGCATATTTCTTGGCAATTTTTTCCGGAATACCAAGAATTGTGGAGATGGGTTTTATTTTTGTAAAAATAGCCGTCCCACTGTAGCCCTTGCGAGTTGCGGAGTTCCAGTATTCTTCGTATTCCGGCAAATCCACCTCGCTCTGATTTTCTAAAGCTTTAGTTTCCTGTAAACAAATAATGTCTGGTTTGTATTTCTCCACGAAAGGCGCAAAAAGTCCCTTTTTGTATACTGCCCGAATTCCATTTACATTCCAAGATATTATTCGCATATGATGATAATAGCAGACTAACCTTTGCTGTGATATTTTTTGTGAATATCACGGAGGTGTTTATCTGTGACGTGTGTATAAATCTGGGTGGTAATTATGCTGGAGTGGCCAAGGAGAGCCTGGACGGAGCGGAGGTCAGCGCCATTAGAAAGTAAATCCGTGGCGAAAAGATGGCGCATGGTGTGAGGGGTAACTTTTTTGGAAATACCAGCTTTGATTGCATATTGTTTTACAATTCTCTCAACAGTTCTTTTATTTAACGGGTTGGCTTCTTTCTTAACTATTTCTTTGCCCACATGAACAAAAAGGGCATCGTTCATATCTTTGCGAGCTGTCAAATATGCCTTAACGGCCTTTTTTGCCTCGTCTGAAATAAAAACCACCCTTATTTTTCCGCCTTTTCCACGGATAGAGAGTTCATCAGAGTTTAGGTCAATGTCAGAAGTCAAAGAACAGAGCTCGGAAACGCGAAGACCTGTTGAGAAAAGCAGTTCCAAAATAGATTTATCGCGGAGAGATTTCAGGTCAGTACCATTCGGAGCATCGAGTAGGCGAGAGAGCTCTACTCCTGTAATGAGGTCAAGCGAGCGTTCTCCTGTTTTGGCAAGTTCTATACGTTCGGATGGCAGAGTTTTTATCTCGTGTCTGGCGAGATACTTCAAAAAAGCTCGGATCGCAATAAGGTAATAGTTTTGTGTTTTTTTAGAAAGAGTTTCACTTTTGGCTTTATCGTGGCCAGTTAATTGACGATTGAGCCATAAGCGGAACTGGCGAACTGGCTCATCTTTGATCTCTGCTGGGTTGTCAGTTTTTATAAAACCTAAAAAGCGAGTGAGGTAGTGGTCATAATTTTCCACTGTTTTGACAGACCGACCTCTTTCTATCTCTATGTATTCCAAAAATTGCTGTTTTAGTGCTTTGAGAGAAGACATAAGTAAGATTTCTAATTTCTAAACAAAGCCAATTTTAGTTTTTGGTTTTGCTTTTTCGAGGATTAACTGGCGGATAGCATCAAAAATAGTCCTGAACTGACCATCGTATTTTTTCTCCAAATCATCGAGCCGACGAGCGATATCTTTGTGTGACAACATCAATTCGCGAATATGAACAAAAACTCGCATAATAACTATATTGACTTCAATTGCTCTGCTACTATTTAATACGCTTGAGAGCATTGCTACACCCTGTTCGGTAAAAACATAAGGTTGTATTTTAGGATCACGATGTTTTTGTGAACCGGTCGCAATTTGCGACCGGTTCGGACTTGAGGTCGCAATTTGAGACTTCAAATTATCGGTTTCCTGCTTTGCCAATTGAAACATAAAATCTTTCGGGAATCTCTTTTTGTTTCTTTTTACCGCTTCGTTTAATCTTTTTGTTGGTACTCCATACAGAAGAGCTAAATCACTATCAAGCATGACTTTGTGACCTCTCATAAAATATATTTTGCGTTCAATAAATTCCGCCGGGACTGGCATTTTGGAAATGTTCTTCTTCATACCTTGTAATTGTACCACAAACACTGTCGCACAATATCAGTTGTACAAACATAATAGTTATGCTATTTTCATATCCGGAGGTTCTTATGAGAAAAGATGAATGGAGCCCAGACCAACAAGCCGTAGCGACTGTAAAAGTAACAGGGTTTTGCGGATCAGCAACTTGTGACAAGAATCACTCAACAAAAGATGTTGGCAGACTTGAGATCAAGAGGGACATTCTCGTAATAAAAAGTTACTGGGCAGTCTAATGCACACTTTCACTGGTGTGCATTCTTTTTTAATAGACCCTTGCAAAATAAAGCTATTTATGATATCCTATATTTAATGCTTACTAAGATTAAAAAATTAAAGATCGTCAAGGAAGTCCAGGTTCATGAGACAGATACTGGTTCTCCTGAAGTCCAAATCGCTATTTTGACGAGGAGAATTGACGAACTTGCAACGCACTTGAAGAAAAACACAAAAGACAATCATTCCCGCAGGGGACTTTTGCAAATGGTAGCCAATCGCAAAACTCATATGAAATATCTGGAGAAAAAGAATCCTAGACGCTACAACGCCCTAAACAAAAAACTTGGTTTGAAGAACAAATAAAATCACCCTATCTGAGTTATTGTTTGTTTTGTTTTTATCTTTCATAGTGATATACTCTTAATATGCATTTCTCAAAAGAAAGGCTGGGTAAATTGTCTGATATCTGATATAAGTATTTCAATAGGACAAGTGTTTTTTGCTTCAGTTATTATAGAACCGCTAATTTCAGGGAATTTCCATTGGTATTCCGTAGTAATGGGTTTAATTCTTTCCGGTGGGACATGGTTTCTTTCGATTTTCTTTATTAAAATATAAATATGAACAACATTGAAAACATCATGATCAATTCTTATATATTGGGAGCGCTCGTAGTCATCGCCCTTGCGCTGATCGCTCTCGTAGCAAAAAGGGACAAATAATATGTCAGTTATAAAACACAAAAATCAGAGGGTTGGGATATTTATTGATACCCAAAATCTTTATCACTGCGCTAAAAATATTTACGGGGCAAAAGTAAACTTTGACCAAGTTGTTAAAGACGGCCTACAAGGAAGACTATTGACACGAGCGGTAGCCTACGTCATCACAACAGAGTCTGGTGATGAAAAAAACTTTTTTGAGGCGCTTGGTAAAATGGGTATTGAAACAAAAACAAAAAATCTTCAGATATTTGCTGGGGGAGCCAAAAAGGCAGACTGGGATGTGGGCCTGGCGGTGGATGCTATCAAACTGGCACCGAAGCTTGATGCTATTATTCTCGTCACAGGCGATGGAGACTTCATACCACTCGTAGAATACTTGCAAAACGTCGGCTGTCAGGTAGAAGTGATGTCATTTGGAAAAGCAACATCCGGTAAACTAATAGAAACATGTGACGACTTTATTGACTTGGATGAAAACCCTAGAAAATATCTCATTGGTTTTGGTGGAGGAAGGGGAAATCGTAGAGTTCCAAGAACAAGTCAAAAAATTTAAATAAATGAATCCCGAAGAAAAAAATCCACTTCAGTCTTTGCGCACTTACCAGGGAGATATAGAGGAAACACTGTCAAAAAACAAAACTTCTATTTCCTCCATTGTAATTATGGAGCAAAAAAGAAGAGAACAAGCCCTAGGAGAGGATGGCCTTGAAAGGAATTCAGGCAGAAGAAACAAATTTTTTATTATTATAGGCGGAACGCTTCTTCTCTTGGGAATTACTACAGTCGGCATTGTTTACTATATGCAATCACAAAACGAGATAATAGTAGTGCAAAAAACAAAAGCATTACTGGCCTTCGGAGAAGAAAAAATTGTACCCATAGAAACACAAACTCGAGAGAAACTCGTCTCTCTCTTTGATAAAGAAAAAGAATCTTTTAAACTGCCTGTAAATTCCATCTTATATATAAACATCGTAGGGGAGGCGGACATTTCTGCTCCGATAACTCTGGTCCTTTCTCTTCTTGCCCCACGGATGCCTCCATCTCTCTTGCGCTCATTTGAAGAAAAATATATGTTGGGAGTTTATTCATTTGACACAAACGAATTTTTTATCATCCTCAAAACATCCGACTTTGCCACAAGCTTTGCCGGAATGCTCAAATGGGAAGCAGATTTGCAAAAAGATATTGGAGTTTTGTTCGATATAGAGCAAAATGCAAGCACTACAATAAATATATTTGTAGACCGATCCTTAAAAAATAAAGACTTACGTATTTTGAAAGACTCGGTTGGAAATACTCTTCTGTTGTATTCATTTGTAGACAAAAACACCCTTATTATCACTAAAAATGAAACTGTCTTTGGGGCTATTCTTCCAAAATATTTGATACAAAAAGCCGCTCTATAATTGGCATAACTTATCCCTTCTGTTACAATAGGATTATATGGAACAGAATACACAACAATTCAAAGAAAAGCTTCGGAATGAATACGACCTGATTGAAAAAGAACTGACAACCTTGGGGAGAAAGAACCCGTCTAACCCGGAAGATTGGGAAGCAACAAAGGGAACTTTAGACACAGACAGGGCAGATGAAACAGAAGTGGCCGATAGCATTGAACAATATGACAACAATAAAGCTATTTTGGAACAATTAGAAATTAGACTGAATGAAGTAAAAAGGGCTTTGGAAAAAATAGAAAACGGAACATATGGAAAATGCGAAGTAAGCGGTGAGGACATAGAACTTGACCGACTAGAGGCGAACCCCGCTGCCAAAACATGTAAGGCACATATGAACGTTTAATTTTATGGCTGTTTCAAAAATTTATTCTGCTCAAGCCACTTTCCTTTCCGCTCAAATCATAGATATAGAAGTAGACCTCTCTCGGGGACTGCATTCTTTTTCTATTGTCGGTCTGGCCAACAAATCCGTGGACGAGTCAAAAGACAGAGTTTCGGCTGCAATAAAAAATTCCGGATGGAAATCACCAAAAAATAAAAACCAAAAAGTGGTTGTCTCCCTTGCTCCGGCAGATATTAAAAAAGAAGGACCTGTTTTTGATTTAGCTATTGCATTGGGCTATCTTCTGGCTTCCGAAGATATAGAGGCGGACGTGGAGAAAAAATTATTTATTGGAGAATTATCACTGGACGGTAACCTCCGAGGAGTAAAAGGGGCTTTACCTATAACCCAAAAAGCAAAACAAGAAGGATTTAGGGAAATATTTTTGCCACAAGAAAATGCTGAAGAGGCATCTAGTATTTCTGGTATTACAGTATGTGGAGCAGAAACTTTGATGGAAGTAATCCAACACATAAATACTAAAAAGCAGAAAGAATTTGCCGAGGAAAATAAACCTATTATTGAACATCTAGAAATCGCGCCTTATAAAACGAAAAAGAAAGTGAAATCCAAAAGAGAGGTTGAAATGGATTTTGCCGACATCAAAGGTCAAGAATCGGCAAAAAGGGGTTTGGAAATTGCCGCGGCAGGCGGACATAATATTGCCATGTTTGGACCACCGGGCACAGGCAAGACTATGCTGGCAAAAGCTTTTAGCGGACTTCTCCCTCCGCTTTCCTTTGACGAAATGCTTGAAGTAACTTCAATATATTCCATAGGAGGAATTCTTTCCGATAGCCTTATAGAGAACCCGCCCTTTCGCTCGCCACATCATACCGCCTCATACGTTTCGCTTGTCGGTGGAGGGGCAAACTTAAAACCGGGAGAGGTTACTCTTGCCCACAAAGGTGTTCTTTTTCTGGATGAATTCCCCGAGTTTGATAAAAGAGTTTTGGAAAGTTTACGCCAACCGTTGGAAGAAAGAGAAGTAACCATATCGCGAGCAAGGGGTAGTGTCAAATATCCCGCCCATTTTATTTTGATTGCCGCTATGAACCCGTGCCCCTGCGGAAACTACGGGGTTAAAGGGAAAGAATGCATATGCTCTGCTCTCAATATAGACAGATACAAACGTAAACTCTCGGGGCCCATCATTGACCGCATTGATTTGTGGGTTGAGGTATCAAAAGTGGAACATGAAAAATTGACGGACGGGCGGGATTTGCACGAGGGCACGGAAAAAATGAAACCGCGTGTAGAGAAAGCTCGCAAGATAGCCGAGAATAGATACAAAAAGTTGAAACTAAAAATAAAAACTAACGCCGAGCTTTCATCAAAAAATTTAATCAAGCACATTGTCCTCTCGGATAAAGTCAAAGAAGTCTTGAACATTTCGGCAAAACAGCTTGACCTCTCCGCCCGCTCCTATCACCGCATCATCAAGCTGGCTCGCACTATCGCCGACCTAGAAGGCGCTAGTGATATCTCCGAAAACCATATCCTAGAAGCACTTCAGTACCGCCCAAAAAAATATCAAGGTATGTAAAATAAATAATATGTAAGATTTACGCATATGCGTAAATCTTACATAAAATAATAAAACAGAGTGAAAATTCTATTATGCTAGTTTGATTTGCTTGCCAAGGGCACTGGCAATCCGGCTCAAAGTTTCGAAAGACATACCACTCCTGCCACTTTCCAAACGAGCAATGACCGACTGTGGCATATCAGCTTTCTTAGCCAATGTTTCTTGGGTGTATTTTTTCGCCAAACGAGCCGCCTTAATCTGATGAATAAGGCTGAGACGAGCTACTTCTTTCTCGTAACCGATACGAAATTTCTTATTTTTCATTGGTTCCTTCAGAACCTCTTCCAATGTATATGTTTTGAATCCATTTATTTTTTTCATGTTATTTATTTGTATATAATTTATAAATTTTTTCCGCTAATTCTATTTCATTTTTCGGAGTTTTTTGACTTTTCTTTATAAATATCCGTATAAAACAAATAGTATTTGTGTGAATAAAAAATATCAATCTATATCTTTTAACTCGCAATTCTTTTAACTCGCCCTTCAATTGTTTAACAGATACAGACCGAAATTCACCATTTCCCAAAGTTGTTGCCGCTCCAATTACTTTTTCTTGGTCTTTGAGAGACAAGCTATTTATAAACTCTTTTACGTTGCCGAAGAAAAACGTTTTATACTGATACCCCATAAACATAATATAGCAAATTTGCTATATGCATGTCAAATGAATTTTGTGTATAATGAAAACAGGAGGAAAAAGAAATGCAAAAGTACTGGCAAGCCGACCCTACTGGCTTCTTGATAATAAGTGTTTGCCTGGTTCTTTCTCTTGGTATATTTGGAAACGTAATTTACAAAGAGATTAGAACAAAAAGCTGTTCTGTGGAAACTGTTTCTGAAGTCAACAAGTTATATTATTTCCCTTGCACAGGAAAGAAATTCGACAAGAAACTGGAGGAGTTTTTGAGGGAGAAAAAAGAGCCTCCATTGAAAGTTTTTCATGCTTATGCTTCGGAAGGATACTATCTTGCTTTAAAAACGGAATGACTTCACACAAAAACTTCGTTGTGTGAAGTTTTTGTTCAGCTAAAAATTGTGTAATGAAATACAAAAAATACTTAAAACTTCCATAATTTGGATGAAATCCGAACTAGCAAAGGTGGAAGATTAGATCAGAGGATTTTTGCTCAAGGTCGCGTATAAAATCTTAAACAAAATCCGAGCCGTACTGGTCGTACGGTGAGGAGAGTGTTTTAGATTTTAGACGATGAGATTGAGTAAAAAGACCTGAGATAACTAAAAGGGGTTGCGAGCGCCACGGATCTCGAAGTGTAGGTGATTCCCCGTTGACCTGCCAGTGGAACCCATACGACCAATAACCTGTCCTTGAGAAACATATTGACCGGCCTCTACTGTTACAGAGCTCATGTGAGCATACAAGGTTTGGGTGCCATTATTATGCTTTAGCACAACATACAAACCGTATCCGCCGTTGTAACCGAATCTTCGGGAAATAATAACTTCACCGCTTGCTCCCGCTAAAATATTGGTTCCATATGCCGCGCCGATATCAATGCCATTTTTACCATGTAACCCTTGCGTCTTTATGCCGCCGATAACTGGCCTCATATAATATCCTTCGTATATAGGATAATTTGGACCTTTCTTCCCAACGCCACCTTTTGTAGGAACAGGTAATGTCGTTGCTTCTCCGTCTGGCACAATAACAGTATCACCCACGCTTAACTTAACATCCTTGCTCAAATCGTTATATTGCAAAATTTCATCCACATCGCCTTTGTACATTTTGGCAATACTTAAGATAGTGTCTCCCAATTTGACGATATGCTGAATGCCAGAAATAGGTAAGATGACCAAAGTTTGACCGACATTAATAGTGTTTCCTTTCAAGTTGTTACCCCAGCGTATGGTGTTGACAGAAACACCAAACATTTTGGCAATTGCAGGCAAGGTATCTCCATCCCGCACAACATACAAACTAATCTGGTCATCATCAATTGTTTTTGCTTCAAGAGAATTGGGATTGGAAGCAGAATTCTGACTTTCGGCTGAAAGGGATGTTCCTCCGATAATAGCGATTTCTCCTTTGGCAAGTTCCAATCCTTGATTTGGAGAAATGGTCGCCTGAAGCAAAGCCAGATTCTGAATGTTTGTTACCGGCTCCTCCGCTTCAACCTCGATTGTAGAAAATATATCTGTGATAAATGAAAACACCCCCGCCTCTGCGCGTACGGGCATAAAAAGTGACGTTAGGAGAAGGGGCAAAATTGCAGAATGGCAAAGGAAAAACGTCAGTATGTTCACCGCAGTTGACCTTGATCCCATGTGACGACATTTTTTGTAAAATGCCCGACTCATGCTTTTAAGACCTGGCCAAAATTGCGGATCTTTTTGTAAAACAGAAATAAGTTCTAAATTAACATTTATTCTAAATATCGGTCACAGAAAACGGCTCCAGTTCGCCATATCTGTATATCTTCATCCCAGTATCATCTTATTATATAGAGTTATTGTCTGGGGTCAAGAGAAGTTACTAACAGACCACATGTTATAATCAGAGAGTGAATTATCTTGAATCTCTTAACTTGGAGCAGAAAAAAGCTGTGCTTGCTACCGAAGGGCCAGTTTTGATTGTGGCTGGAGCTGGAGCAGGGAAAACCAAGACTCTGACACATAGAATTTTGCATCTTATAGAAAAAGGGGTTGGGCCAGAGAGAATTCTGGCTATCACATTTACAAACAAAGCGGCCAAAGAAATGCGAGAGCGAGTGTTTGCTATGTTGAATTCCTCTGCGTCAGTCGGCGTTAAGTCTGCGTATAGTCTGCGACAGGCTAACAAGCCTGTAGTTAGTACCTTCCATTCGCTTGGGGTACAGATTATAAAAGAAAATTCTGAACTACTAAAATTACCGAGACATTTTGCTATTTTTGATAGCGCTGATTCAAAAAAAGCACTGAAGGATGCTTTGATTTACCAAAACCTAGACCCGAAAGAACATTTGGATAAGGTTCGACACATTATATCAAATGAGAAAGGGCGAGGGGTAAATTTTACAGAATATGCCGAAAAGAATTTTGATGACTATACATACCAGATTACAAAAAATGTTTGGCGGAAATACCAAGAAACACTTTCCAGAGAAAATGCTTTGGACTTTGATGATTTACTGCTTGTTACTTTGAAACTTTTTCAAAATTACAAAGATGTTTTGGAAAAATATCAAAATAGATTTTTATACATTCATATTGACGAGTATCAAGACACGAACAAAGTTCAAAATTCCATTGTAGAATTGCTTGCAAAAAAGCACAGAAATTTATGCGTAGTTGGAGACACAGACCAAAATATCTACAGCTGGCGCGGAGCGGAAATAAAAAACATGCTCCACTTTGAAAAAACTTACCCGGAAGTACAGACTATTTTTCTAGAACAAAATTATCGCTCCACAAAAAATATTTTGGCTGTGGCAAACAAAATCATAGAGGTAAATAATTTTCGCATTCCAAAAAACCTTTTCACCGAAAACCCAGACGGAGAAAAAATCAGCATCTTTGAAGGAAGAAACGAAACGGACGAAGCTCATTTTATTGCCCTGAAGTCCAAAGAACTGATAGAAAGCGGGGTCAGCCCCGAAGAAATTACGGTTTTGTATAGAGCCAACTTCCAATCTCGAGTTCTGGAAGATGCATATCTCTCATATGGTGTGTCTTATCAGCTTCTTGGAACAAAATTTTTTGAAAGAAAGGAAATTAAGGATTTAGTCAGTTTCGTCAGATGTTCGCTTAATCAGGACAGTCTTTCTGATTTCGTCAGAATCATAAATGTGCCGAGAAGAGGCCTTGGCAAATTAACGCTTGGAAAAATAATTGGGGGCAAAGAAAATGAACTGCCCTCTAGCGCGCAAGAAAAAATAAGTAATTTCAGAAATATGTTGGCGAATTTTAAAACTATACTGACTACACTCAAAACCAGTCAGGCCATAAAATACATTATCAAAACTTCTGGTATCCAAAATATGTATGGAACGGGAAAAGATGAAGATTCTGAACGACTGGAAAACATCATGGAACTCGTTAGCTTGGCTACAAAATACGATGACCTGCCTGCCGAGGAAGGCATCGAGAAATTCCTGACAGACAGCGCACTCGCCTCCGACCAGGACTCTCTGGACGAAGTGAAAAGCGGAGTAAAACTGATGACGGTTCACGCATCCAAAGGTTTGGAATTTGAGTATGTATTCATTTGTGGATTAGAACTAGACTTGTTTCCTCATAGACGTAGAAATGAAAACACCAAAGGTAATAGAGAGGAGGTGCAAGCTACGAATGAGGAAGAGCGCAGACTTTTCTATGTTGCCATAACCAGAGCAGGCAAAAAGCTTTTCTTGACCCACGCCCAAACTCGTACTATATTTGGCTCTCTCCAAGTTAATTCTCCATCAGAATTTCTAGATGACATAAGCGATAAATACACAGAAAAAGAATACTACGGTAATACAATAAGTCAAAATAAAAAACCTTTATTTAAAATTGAATTTTGATGGGATTGAATTCTAATGAGATTGAATTCTAATAACACTGACTTTGTATTATAAAATCTAATAATACGTTATAATCTTGCTATAGCAGTATGTTAACGTATAATAGAATGATGAGAAAAAGTCTTGAAAAAGAAAGTGCAATTAAAAAGAAGCGAGCTGATTTGAAAAAAATCATTTTGCGAGCAGTTGTTGTTGCTGGAATAATTGGGGTTGGTCTTGTCGCTCCAAATGTATTGGGAGCAATGAAGAAATTAGGTATGTTACCTAAAAAACGTCAGGGAGAGTTCATCAATGTTTCTCGCGATAGGTTGATCGCAAATGGATTTTTGAAATATGTAAATGGAATGCTACAGATAACCCCTAATGGTGAAAAGTATTTACTGAAAGAAACTGCTTATGAAAGCTTGAACGATAAGAAAAATAAAAAATGGGACGGCAAATGGCGAGTCTTAATTTTTGATATTCCAGAAAAAAAGAAAGCTATTCGTGAACGTATACGATATATACTTACGGATATTGGTTTTATGCGTCTACAAGACAGTGTGTGGATTTATCCTTATGACTGTGAAGATTTAATAACCTTACTCAAGGCCGACCTCAAAATAGGTAAGGATGTTTTGTATATGATTGTAGAAGAATTGGAATATGACCAGCCAGTTCAATCTTATTTTGGATTTACTGAAAAATAGTCTGGGCCTAGTTTTGGCCTCCTACGTTACACTCCTGCTATAGCAGGAGTGTAACGTAGGTACCTTTTTATATGTTTTGTGATAATATGTTATTTTTAATACTCTAGTAGACTACGTTTAAGAACTCTTATTTTTATGCAAAAGAAAAAATCATTAGGGCAACACTTTTTACATTCATCAAAAATAATTTTTGATATTGTGGCCGCAGGAAACATACGCCCAGATGATATTGTTTTGGAAATAGGGTCGGGAGAGGGAACTTTGACATCTGCGCTCCTCCAAACAGGTGCTCATGTAATTTCTGTGGAAAAAGATGACCGACTTATACCAGTCTTGCAAGAAAAATTCGCAAAAGAAATCTCGATAGGACAGTTTCGGCTTATTCATCAAGATATTTTACAGTGCAGCATTGAGTCTCTTATACTTTCAGATTTGGATGCAGTTCGAGGTGGACAAAAAAAGGGCGAGGAGGCGTACTCATTGTACGGTGACGAGAATTTTTTGAAGTCCAACAAAGAAATGCGCCAAATGTGTAAGTATAAGCTTGTGGCGAATATTCCGTACTATATAACCGGACAAATTTTGAGAATGTTTTTGGAAGCCAAAAATCAACCAAAGGACATGGTCTTATTGGTTCAAAAAGAAGTAGCCGAAAGAATTGTGGCCAAAGAAAATAAACAGCATGGCAAAGAAAGTTTACTATCTCTCTCTGTTAAGGCCTTTGGCGAACCAAAAATAATCCGTATAGTAAAAAAGGGGTCTTTTAATCCTCCGCCAAAAGTAGACTCCGCCGTGCTACATATTTCAGATATTTCCAGAAAAAGATTTGTTGACTTCCCAAGGGCCTGGCCTTGGGGAAAAGCAGAGAAATTATTTTTTGAATGTTTACACGCCGGCTTCGCCCACAAACGCAAACAACTTTTACCGAATTTACTGTCTGCAAATTTCTCCTTAAATCTCCAAAATATGACCACAACAAAGGACTTGCTAACACCCAGTGTTAGCAAGTTTGAGAAGGGAAAAATTATGAAAGCTTTTGAAAAAGCCGGTATTGACCCCAAAGCTAGAGCGGAAGATATTCCTTTAGAAACATGGGTGAAACTCTGCAAAAATCTTGAAAATTATAGGAAAAAGACTACCAGATTTAAAACAAGGGCAAGGGAAAAATGAACAATCACTGCTGGTATAAATGATTTGGTTTTGAAGGAAAGGTAACACAGTGCCAAACTCAAGAAGAAAGTCAGTGGTACCTCTAAAGAAGGTTTCCCTAAATGAAATAGAGTAAAAATTAGGCTTATTATCCAAAAACTATGAAATTTAAACTTATCCCACAGACCAAAAAACAAAAAACCTCGAAAAAGAAATTCTTCTGAAAAATAGTAGAGGCCACTACTAATAATAGAGAAGGCTAAAAAATAGTAAGTATTTTGTCCTAAAGCATAATATTCTCGGAAAGCGGATTGACTTCCTAGAAAAAATGTAATTGGCAGAAAAATTAAAATGGTTATAGCGGTAAGTTTTATTGCTTGGTTTAGTTTTTGGGGTAGACACAAACCAAAATCACTTGTCTGTTTGTTAAAAATTTTTTTTATTATAAAAACTGGCATCAAAAAAATTATTCCGAAAGCACCAAGGGCAACCATAAACAAAAACCAAAAATCTTCTTGTGTAAAAACCCCATAGTTTACAAGAAAAAAGGCTGGCCAAGCGCTAAAAAAAACTAGAATAGACGATAAAATTATTATTGCTATAGGAGTTTTTAGAATTTCTTTTGTTACTTTCATATTTTATGTCTACACCATAATATCACAAAATGTGTGATATAATTTCTATATGCCGAGCAACAAAATCTACACTATATTAGTACTTTGTATTGGTGTGGTAACATCAATATGGCTTATCCAAAGAAACCCTGCCAATATTTCTGTGGCACAAAATAGTGACGGTGTTACCACTGTATCAAATGAAAATTTGATAAATAATAAAGCAAAGACGGAAACTGATTGGCAAAAAATTCTAGTTAGCATAGACCAAAAAGACCAAAATTTTACCAGTGTCGTCCAAAAAGATAATCCGGAAATATTTGATGAAACGACTCTAACAGCTCAAATGGCTAAGGATCTGTTTTCGCGATATTTACAGATAGCAAAAAAACCTGGTGGGGTTACAAGTTACGACGCAAATAAAATTGCAAACGATGTTTTGGCATTACCAGATTACACAAAAGCCACCGGAGCAGTATATGTTGCATCAAATCTAAAAATAATTAATAAAACGGATAGAGAGACAGTTAAATTATATAATGATACACTCAATCAAAAACTACAAAATAAATCTATAAAAAACCCAATAGATCCTATGGCAATAGTTAATACCGCATTGGAAAGAAGCGACGAAAATGAGCTGTCCAAACTTGATCCGGCAATTTTGACTTTCAAGACTTTTATTGCCAACTTACTTATTATAGAAGCCCCTAGTGATGCAATAAAAATGCATTTGGATTTACTGAATGCATACAGTAATATCTTGTCAAATCTAGAAGCAATGAGGGCTACATTTACGGACCCCATTAGGAGTCTCTCTGGCATAAATCAATATGAGCAACATTTGAGAGACTTAAAAAGCGTAATAGTAAATATAAGTGCGTATTTTGAACAAAAACTGAAATGAACTTTTCAACATAAATCCTAGTATTTGAAAGGCATAATAGTATATAATTCTTTATATACTATGTCTTTTTTAAAACTCATACATCATATTGGAAGATTTGGATTTATTGGAACACTTGTCCTCTCTTTATTATTTATTTTTCCGCAAAAAAGCTTGGCTTTTTTAGGTGTTGCAGATGTTGTTATTGACCCCACAAACCTAGTTCAAAACACAGTTAGCGCTGTTGCCAATCCCGTAACGGCGGCCGCTAGCGGAATAACCGCAGCAATGACAACTGCGGAAAAAATAAAAGAGTATGTTCTAGACCCTGCGGCTAGAGCTATCGTAAGGGGTATTATCCAAAGATTAACAGCTCAAACGGTCAACTGGATAAACTCTGGATTTAAGGGGAACCCGGCTTATGTGACAGACCCAGGACAATTTTTCCTAAATGTCGGAGACGATGTGGCTTCAAATTTTCTCTCCAGTACTCGGCTGAACGCCCTTTGCAGTCCGTTTAGAGCACAAGTCAGAGTGGCATTGGTTAAAAATTATCTAAATGAAACTAGTGAAAATTTTTCTTGCACACTCTCTAGAGTAAAAGATAATTACGAATCTTTCATGAATGATTTCAGTCAAGGTGGCTGGGATGGCTGGTTTGAAGTTACTCAAAACAACAGTAACAACCCTTATGGGGCATATCTTGATTATAGTGGCGCGTTAGAAAAAGCGGTAAACGCGGAAAAAAATAAGTATGACAAACAACTAGACCAAGGCAAGGGATTTCTATCTTACGAAAAATGCCCAGCCGGTAAGGAGGTCAAAAAATGTCTTGGCACAGAAGCTCAAGTAAGAGTTGAGACCTGTCCAAATGGGAAACCTCCGTTTGGTGGTACTGCGGTCAGGGCACTGTGTGATTTTGGTGTAGCACCAACAGTCACATGGACAAAACAATGTACTGGCGCAACAGAAGACTCCTGTAAGGTAGCTAAAGAAACCGTCACACCAGGAAGTGTCATAGAAAGCCAACTGGAAAATGCTTTGGGAAGTGGTATTAGACAATTGGAATTAACTCGTTCCTTTGATGAAATAGTTAGCGCTCTCATCACCCAACTGTTTACCAGAGTGGTGGGAGGGGGTCAAAAAGATGTCCCTAATAGTGATAGTTTGAGAGGAGATGGTAGAAATATAATACCTCCTCCAGAAGGAGTAAGGGGTGGACCATTAATCGTTCTTTTAGGAAAAGATACTATGGAAGTGGTTCTCGGTAATAAGTTTACAGACCCTGGAGCATCGGCTTTTGACCCGTTGGATGGAGACATTTCTAAAAATGTAATCGCTACTGGCGAAGTTGATGTAAACATTCTAGGAACATACACCTTGAGATACAATGTCAAAAATTCAAAAGGTATTTCTGCAGACGAGGTAACGCTGATAGTAAATGTTGTTGAACCAGCAGAACCTCCGCCGGGAAACACAACAACCACACCGGGAACGGGAAGCTCGGGGACATCAACTCCTCCAGCCATAGTAAACGGCGCCTGCGGAAACGCGACCGACGGAACATTTTCTGTCGCTCCGACAACAAACCTATGCTCAATCGGCACGGCATCCAATACGACCGGCATTACCGGAAACTGGGTTTGGAAATGTATTGGCAGCGGGGACGGCCATACCGATACCAGCTGTTCTGCCAACATAGGCCCGTCCATTACTCCTCCGCCAACTCCAGCCACCGGGCAAGTAACCTTATCCGCCAGTCCTTCAGTCGGAACCTCATTCTCTATGGGGCCAGTAACACTTACCGCCTCCAATTCCGGGTCGGGACAATTCTACTATTATTTTTTCTGTAATAGAAATCAGACGGACTCACCTCTTCCACCGGTACCATCCGGACATGTCAACATACAAGTTTTGACATCTCAAACCACATACACTTCTCCCATAAAATGCGGTTACAGCGGTCCGGGAACATATTATCCAAAAGTGATTAGTTTGAGATTTTTAGATTCAGCGGGAAATCCTGTTTATACTAGTCCCGATGCATGGCGACAAGCAAATGCCACGGTCATTATAAAATAATCACATGAGAAAGTTTTTTTCTTACATTGGAATACTGACCCTCCTCATTGTGGTTTTTAGTCCTGTTTTTGTGAGTGCGCAGGGGAGAGAGAATTCCAATCCTTGTAGCGGACTGAGCGCTTCGGACCCGCAATACATAGCGGCTGGCTGCGGAGGTAATGCCAATGCTGCGGCAGGCGGAGTCGTAAATCCGAAGCCAGCCGTCTATGACGGTGGAAGTATTTGGGATATTTTGAACCCAGCTACTTGGATTCCCAAAGCTCTTGGTCTTATCAGTTATACTATTCTGAAAATAATTGGTCTTGTTATGGGTCTGGCTGGTCTTCTACTTAACTATGTCATTACAGAAACAGTGGTAAAAATGGCCGAAAACATTTCTGGACCAAGTTTTTCCGGCATAAATGTGGCTTGGAAAGTTATCCGCGACTTGATGAATCTGGCTTTCATATTTTTGCTTATCTATGAAGGCATACTGGTCATAATAGGCAAAAGCGACACGGGAAAAGTGAAAAGTTTTATTGTCGGCATTGTTTTGGCTTCCATTCTCATAAACTTCAGCTTATTTTTCACCAAACTTCTAATTGACGCTTCCAATGTGGTTACTATTGGTTTTTATAATGCCATTATCGGACCGGAAGCGGTGGAAAAAAATCTCGGCCTGTCAGACGCCTTCCAGCAATCTATAGGTTTGCAGGGATTTTTTGCTGAAGAAGGTGTGGAGACTAATTTTTCCAAAATTTCTAAAGGTGGCGATGATTACGCCATGCTCACTATTGGAGTGATGGGTTCTATACTCTTTCTCATCACCACATTTGTTTTTCTGGCTGTCAGTGTCATGTTTGTTGTAAGGTATATCGTGCTCATTGTCCTTCTTATGCTCTCTCCTATCGCCTATATGGGCATGGCTCTACCAGAAATGAAAGAAAATGCTTCAAGGTGGTGGGCATCACTTAACGGCCAACTGCTTTTCGGACCTATATATATGATAATGACGTGGGTCATAATAACACTGATTAGTGGATTTCAAATAAAACCTGATGACTGGACATCATTTGCGGATAGCGGTAAGGTGCGAGATTCCGTAAGTCTTTTCTTTAACTTTACGGTAGTCATTGGACTTTCTATTGTTTCCCTTGTCATTGCCAAACAATACGCCACAAAAGGTGCCTCCCAAATCGGCCAGCTGACCGGCAAAGCCACGGCCTTTGCTGGTGGAGCTTTGATGGGAAGCGCAAGTAAGATTGGACGAGGAACAATTGGCAGAACAGGAAACATGATTGCAAATAGTGAAAAATTAAAAGAGCGCGCCTCAAAAGGTGGGGTGGGAGGATTTTTTGCTAAACAAATCATTAAGGGTGGTGACAAAACCGCCAAAAGCTCTTTTGATGTGCGTTCAACAGGACAGTTTCAAAATCTTGCAGGAGCAACCGGTGTAAGCTTTGGCAAAGGAGCTGACGCAAAAAAAGTAAATTTCCGGGGAGACCTTGAAGCAAAAGGAAAGAAAGAGGCGGACTTTGCGAAAATGTTAAAACCAAGTGGAGCCGCCGTTGATAAAGAAAAGGAGAAAACACAAAAACCTCTTGACAAAAATGCAGAAAATATAAAATCCGAATTGGATAACACTAATACGGAGTTGAAAGAATTGAATAAGAAAAAAGCGGACCTTGAAACTGCGCGAGAAAAAGCGGAACGAATGTCTGACACTGAAGAAGAAAGGAGAATTGCGCAGGAAATCAAGGATACCGAAAATCAAATCAAAGAAAAAAACGCTGATGTAAAAAAACTAGAAGAATTAAGTAAAGAAGCGATAGCCGCGGCGAAAGAAAACGAAAAAAGAATTAAAAATATTGGAAATGCTAGGATTGACGCTTACGCAGATACATTCGCCAAGGAAAACGCACTGTGGACATGGTCAAAAAATGTCTTAAAACTTGGCGGAGGGGCACTTGGGGGAGCGATAGGGGGAGGGATTATTGGAGCGGTCAGAGAAGGAGCGACGGTTGGCGGGTTAAAGACGATAGGAAGCGTGGTAACACCTAGCGAGAAAAAAGAAATTGCCAGAAAAATAAGAAAAGACGCAAAAGAAAAGACTAAAAAAGAAAAATTGGCTGACTTGGCGACAGACGTAGCAAACGAAGAAAGAAAGGAAAGGAAAGAACGGGGTGAGACTGACGAGAAAGAGGAGGAAAAAGAAGAAAAGCCTAAGGAAGGTGAAACAACATAAACATGGATGATAAAAATCAAAACGAAATACCAGAATATGTAAAAAATCTGCCACAAGCGGTGCAAGATTTTGTTTATGACGGGGTGTGGGAGGAAAGGGTTGTAGAAATTGGCAAAAAATATTCTCTGTCCGATACCCAGATAGATATTTTGGCAAACAACACACTTTTTGTTTTGATTGGACTAGACACCCCTGACATATTTACAAACCTGATGACTTCCGAGCTCGGCATTTCCAAGCTTCTGGCGGGACAAATAATAGAGGAGTTGGAAACACGGGTCTTTGAATACGCGTTGGGTAGAATATCTAATCAAGAAGTTCAAAGCTCAAATAAAGATAGCGCGGTTGAAAGTCAAAAGTTAGAAGTAGAAAATAAGTTTGAAAAGATTACAAACACTTCAATGTCAAGGATGCCCCTTGACACTGGGAAAGTGCCACGCATTCTAGAGGTGCGACCGGAGACTGTGCCTATGGTTGAGCGTCCCACTGCCGATATTGCCATATCTGTTGGAAGCAAGTCCCAAAGCTCCGTAACTCAACCGATTCCAAAGGTCCCTTCCTACGGAAGCAGTACACCTTTTCGATCTTTTGATTACAAAAGTTCTGAAAAGGTCTTGCGAAGTGATGTAAATCACTTCTCACCTTTAGATTCAGAATCCCAAAGGTCTGACCTTGGGTCCAAAATTTATAAACCCATTTCAAATACCCCTCCGCCAACCCTAAATCAAACATTGCGTGACGCATTAAACATCAAGAAAGAAGATGCACCTGTAGGAATCTCGCGTATTACATATACTCCAAGACCAGATCCTGTTCCTGCTCCAGCACCAAAGCAGGAGCCGGTAGAGCAACCCATTCCTGTCCCTCATTTTGTGGCACCACCATCAAATCTTCCCACAGAACTCAAACCCGAACCGACAAAACTGGTGGTCGAAATACCAAAACCAGAAAAACCCGAACAGAAATACGCAATTGACCCGTATAGAGAACCTTTAGAATAGTTATAAAGTTTATAAAGCTAAAAGTTTTTAAAGTAAATACATGATAAAATAGGAAAAATACTTTGAACCCTACTTTATGAACTTTATAACTTTACAAACTTTATAACTCGCGTATGCGCTATCAAGTCCCACAATTTATAGAAATAGAGGATAAAATTATTGGTCCCTTGACCATCAAGCAGTTTGTCTACCTGGCTGGCGGAGCGGGGATGAGTTTTATCATTTATACATACTTGCCGTTTTATCTTGCCCTTCTTCTCATTGTTATTGTTATCCCTCTAGCCTTGGCTCTGGCCTTTTACAAAGTAAACAATAAACCTTTTATTGATTTTCTAGAATCGGCTTTTCTTTTCTACACAAAACAAAACCTTTACATCTGGAAAAGGGAGGAGAAAAAGCCAACAGTTAAAGCGGGAGCAGGTTCGGCATCGGGACGACAAGTATATGTCCCGCGACTTTCTGACAGCAAACTGAAAGAGTTGTCATGGTCTTTGGATATAAACGAGAATCTGAATCCGCTGACAGGAGAAGACGGGAGGAAGACTAAATAGTTCATAAAGTTATAAAGTTCATAAAGTTTGTAAAGTGGGGTATAATAAAACCAAGAAATTTGAATGTATTACTTTATGAACTTTATAACTTTACAAACTTTATAACTATTACTATGGCTGTTTCATCTAAAGCAACACAAGAATTCGTTCCGATACAAGAAGTACGTGACGGTATAGTCATGTTGAAAGATGGCTCCATGCGTGGCATTGTCCTCTCATCATCTTTGAATTTCAGTTTAAAGTCCGATGATGAACGCAGCGCCATTCTTCTCCAATTTCAGGACTTTTTGAACTCTTTGGACTTCACTGTGCAAATTTCTATACAGTCCCGTCGTCTGGATATCAGGCCCTACATAGCCCTTTTAGAAGAGAGGTACAAAGAGCAAATAAATGACCTGATGAAAATTCAGACTCGGGAGTATATTGAATTCATAAATAAATTTACCGAAACAACCAACATCATGACCAAAAACTTTTTTGTTGTCGTTCCGTATGACCCTGCCATGCTTAGTATAAAAAGCACAAGCCCTTCAAACTTTTTTGCAAAAAAATCAGCCAGTGAAATCGCAGAGAAAAAAACTGTGAGCTTTGAAGAAAACCGCACTCAACTGGAACAGCGAGTGGCTACAGTGGAACAGGGGTTGGTGCGCTGCGGAATACGGGTCATACGGCTTGGAACCGAAGAAGTTATAGAATTGTTCTACAAGATATTTAATCCGGGAGATACGGAGAAACCAATTAAGATAAATTGAAAATGTAAATATCAAAATGCAAAATTACAGATTAAAATTAAAAAAGATGGATTCACAATTTTGCATTTTACATTGTCATTTTACATTTTAATTTTTGATTTTTTAATTAAATTTTATGTCCATACTAGACTTCTTTAAAACCAAAAAAAAGGACGTGGAGATTTCCACCATTCTCCCTCAAGAGATATACGATTCTGGCGCCTTGGAACTGAAAGACATCATCGCTCCCTCCGCTTTAAAAGTAACACCGAAGGAAATAAATCTGGGTGAGAAAGTTTTGCGAAGCTTTTTTGTCATTTCCTATCCACGATACCTCTCCGAGTCATGGTTTAGTCCTATTATAAACTTGGATAAGGTTTTTGATGTCTCTATTTTTATCCAACCCATAGAAACAGCCCAAGTTTTGCGAACATTCCAAAAGAAAGTGGCCGAAGTCCAAAGTCAAATAAATACGAGGGAAGCCAAAGGGCTAGTGCGCAACCCGATGCTGGACACGGCTTATCAAGATTTGGAAAACTTGCGCGACCAGCTCCAGCAAGCCGAGGAGAAGATTTTTGACGTCGGACTCTATATCACCATATATGCCGACAACTCGGCCGAACTAGATAAAGTGGAGTCCGAGATTAAATCAATACTTGAGTCAAAATTGGTCTATGTCAAGCCCACCCTCTTCCAACAAGAGCAGGCCTTCAATACCACCATTCCTCTTGGAACTGACAAATTAGAGGTCTATAACAAATTAAATTCGTCACCACTATCATCCCTCTTTCCGTTTATATCATTTGACCTTACATCTGACAAAGGTATTCTCTACGGCATAAACCGCCACAACTCTTCCCTTATATTATTTGACCGCTTTTCTTTAGAGAATTTTAACTCGATCACATTCGCTAAAAGCGGTGCCGGTAAGAGCTACATGTTAAAACTTGAGATACTGCGCACTCTGATGTTTGACACAGATGTCTTAGTCATTGACCCAGAAGATGAATACAAATATCTTGCCGAGGCAGTTGGGGGAAGATATTTCAACATATCACTTAACTCCGAACACCATATAAATCCGTTTGACTTGCCACCACCATCCGAAGGTGAATCATTCGCTAATGTCCTCCGCGGAAATATCATAAACTTAGTCGGACTTTTTCGCATTATGATGGGGGGACTCTCCCCAGAGGAAGACGCTTTGATAGACCGCGCCATCACCGAAACATATGCCTTGAAAGACATCACGGCTGACTCTGATTTTACAAATATTGAGCCGCCCCTCATGTCCGACTTTGAACTTGTCTTGTCGGGAATGGAAGGAGGGGATTCTCTGGCCCAAAGACTGTCCAAATATACTCGCGGAACATGGGCCGGTTTTATAAACAGATCGAGCAATGTGGATATAAACAAAAAGTTTGTAGTTTTTTCCGTGCGCGACATGGAAGACGAGCTGAAACCTATCGCCATGTATATCGTCATGCACTATATATGGAACATGATACGCAAAAAACTGAAAAAGCGCCTCTTGGTCATTGACGAGGCATGGTGGATGATGAAATCCGACGACACCGCCTCATTTATTCTGTCCATGGCAAAACGCGGACGAAAATATTTCCTCGGCCTTGCCACTATTACCCAGGACGTGGACGATTTTATGAAATCTCCCTACGGTGTGCCAATTATTACAAACTCGTCCATACAGATACTTTTGAAGCAGTCGGCAACCTCCATGGATAAGCTCCAGCAAACATTCAACCTGACCGATGAGGAAAAATATTTACTTTTGGAATCAGATGTCGGCGAAGGAATTTTCTTTGCCGGATTGAAACATGTGGCAATTAAAATCATCGCTTCATACACCGAAGACCAAATCATCACTAGCGACCCCTCCCAAATCCTCTCCATCAAAAAGGCAAAGAGTGAATTGCAAAGTAGTGGCCAGTAGCCAGCATCTAGAAAAATTCCTATGTATTTGACCTAATCGTATCAAAATGATACGATTAGGTATTATAAATGATACGAATACTATGAAAATCGATCGAAAACAACAAGATATCTTGAGAATTTTTCTGCAATACGGTCGTCTAAGTTCTTCAGAAATCCATCAAAAACTGGCAAATAGTGAGTTAGATATTTCACTTGTAACAACAAAACGTCAGCTTACTAGTCTAGTCAATGAGCAGTTAATAAGCGCGGTAGGTAGTGGGCGATCACGAACATATGTCATAAGCGCGCTTGGTCGTATTTTTACAAATATAGACGCAGAAAATTACTGTGCCGTAGAACCGGATAGGCGCTATGGATTAAATAGTTTTAATTTTGAACTCCTACCGTCTTTACCTGTGGAAATTTTTACTAGAGAGGAATTTTCAACTCTAGAAAACGCTACCGAGAACTATCATCTTAGGACAACCGACTTGCCGCTAACTATCAAAAAAAAGGAACTAGAAAGACTGATTATAGAATTATCATGGAAATCGTCAAAAATTGAAGGCAACACATACACTCTTTTGGACACGGAAAAACTTATTTTGGAACACAAAGAAGCTCCCGGACATGACAAAAAAGAAGCTATCATGATACTCAATCATAAAGACGCCTTTACTTTTGTGCACGAAAATGCCAAAGAATTTCTAAACTTGACCATGGCAAATCTTGAAAAACTCCATAAAATTTTGGTTAATAATTTAGATGTTGGTTTTGGTTTGCGTCAAAAACCTGTCGGCGTATTAGGCTCAAAATATATACCGCTAGACAACATTCATCAGATTAGAGAAGCTGTAAATGAACTGAGTTTGGCTATATACAAAATGAAAACGCCATATGGAAAGGCATTAATCGCCCTTCTTGGCTTGAGTTATATTCAACCTTTTGAAGACGGAAACAAGCGGACCTCTCGTCTTATGGCAAACGCGTTGCTTTTGGCGCATAACTGTGCTCCGCTTTCATATAGAAGCGTGGAAGAAAATGAATATAGGTCTGCTCTTTTGGTCTTTTATGAACTTAATTCAACTATGCCTTTTAAAAAAATCTTTATTGATCAGTATGATTTTGCCACAAAAAATTACGCGGTCAAATAAAAAATAAAAAGCGAATTAGAACAGAGTAGTAAGTAGTTAGCCTGCCCACAATGATATGCATAAGCATTGCAGGCGAACATCTAGGAAAAGAACAAGATATAAAATTTTACACATACACCTATCATGTGCTATAGCACATGATAGGTGTATGTGTATTTAGCATTAAGATAGTTTCTGAAGTTCTAACTCCATTTCTTTTTCTATAGTTTGCAAATGTTCCAAAAAGGTTTTGCTTCGACAAGATTTTAAGCATTGTGCTATCCTATAGAAATGGATAATAAATCTAAAATAAGCAATACGGAGTGGGGACTAGTCATTGGAGCTCTACTTATGGTTGACTTGATCCAAATTGTCCTTGAGTGGTTGGTTATTGGACTTGCTATAAATCCTTTTGTAGATATTTTTGTGGGAATGAGCTTGGGTCTGTATTTACATCTACGAGGTCAGAGTTTGGCTGACCCAAAAAGAATTATTGGACTAGTAGCGACATTTCTCGGAGAGCAGGTCCCGGGAGTAGATGCTATCGGTCTGCCATTATGGACTCTTGATGGAATATATAACTTTTTACTTTCCAAAAGCGACAAAATTTTGGAACAAGTTCCTGGTGGAAAAGTTGTAACATCTCTTGTAGAAAAAAAGAAATGATGTGGTACAATTATATAGATGAAATACACCCTTTTCATACTATTTTTAATTATTATAACCGCGATAATTGTTCCGACTGGGACAAATGCAATTGGACTGGAAGGGTCGGATGTAAACGTGGAGATGATTCCGGAAAATCCCAGACCAAATGAAAGCGTTTATGTAACGCTGACCAGCTACATAACTGACATAAATCTAGCCATTATTACATGGAAAATAAACGGTAAAACAGAAAGTAGTGGCAGGGGAGCAAAGCAATTCAGCTTTAACACCGGAGCTATGAACACGACCACAACCTTAGATGTCATTATAACCACGACAGAAGGACAGACCATTACTAAAACAATTAAAACAAAACCCTCCAGCGTGGACATTATTTGGCAAAGCGAAGGGACAGTACCTCCTTTTTACAAAGGAAAAACTCTCTGGGGACACGAAAATATAATCACTTTTATCGCTCTGCCCCATATAACCGGTTCAAATGGAGTGGAGATATCTTCCAAAAATCTGGTATATAAATGGTCACAAAATGGCCGTGTGGCAGAGAGCCAATCGGGTTATGGCAGAAACACTTTCACTGTAGTCCCGACAATTATTTCGAGGCCGATGAATATACAAGTAGAAGTCACCGGAGTGGCAAGCGGAGTGGGGCAGTCCTCTATATATGTAACGCCGAGAGAAAGTTCGGTCGTCCTATATAGTAAACATCCACTCTACGGAATAGAATTTCAAAAAGCCCTGACTAGCACAGTGGAGCTTAACGCTTCAAAAGAAATAATCCTGCTAGCAATCCCTTTTTATTTCAAAGGTCCTGGACTTTCTTATAAGTGGTCTATAAATAATATCCCGATAGGAAATGCCCCCGATTCAAATACACAGGTCTTCAGACAAAAAGAAGGTGTTAGCGGCACATCTAGAATTTCCCTTTCAGTAGAAAACAGCCAGAGGATATTGCAACTTGCCGGCACAGAATTTAATTTGAAATTTGGACAATGAATATACGAAATAACGAATTAACAAATATAATAATCTGCGAATGGCTACGAATAATTAAGAATTGAATGAAAAAAATTTCAAAAACCCTAATAAGACTGCTGACACTTCTGATATTGATGTTTTCTGTTTTTACTACAGTTTACGCACAGTTGCCAGATTATAATTTACTTGCTCCATTGCCGGGAACGGAAAAAACTGGCTGTGCCAAGCCGCCGTGTACAGACCTGCAAACATATATCCCGGGTCTTATAAACTGGAGTATGGGGGTGGCCGCCGTTATGGCTTTTGTGGTTATTGTCGGAGGAGGCATAATATATATGACATCGGACGCAATACAAGGGAAAACGCAAGGGAGAGAATGGGTGGAAAGGGCAATTTGGGGACTACTTTTAGTCATTGGGGCTTGGGTTATTCTGAACACCATAAACCCTCAAATTTTAAATTTTACTCTGACCATACCGCGCCCAACTATAATAACCCAAGTTTCGGTTGTTCCTGGAAATTGTCAGGATTGTGTATTACTCTCAACATTAAATAATATAAGTGGTAGTGGTTCTGTCGCCCGTGTTTTAGCTAATAAATTGACTCCTTTTAATACTGCTCTTGGGTCTGCTAGGATTTCATGGAGAGTAACTGAAGCATATCCACCAGTAGCTGGACTTCATGATGATTCTTGCCATGCAGTTGGAACATGCATTGATGCCAATATAAACACAGTTACTGTTGCTAACATAAACTCATTTCTTTCAATTGCTTCACAAAATAACTTGAATGCTATATATGAAGTAAAAACTATAGAAGAATATCGCAGACTAGTAAGAGCTGGCGCTGCTCCTTCGTCTAAAATACAAGTCAATCCTGGCGCTACAGCAGCACATTTTCATATAAAATCATAATATGTCTAAAAAATTTTTTGTCGTAATCATATCTGTAACGCTAGGACTTTTTCTTCTGTCACTTATTGGCTATTACTTTATATTGACTGGAAACGATGATGGCTCTTCCGAAGGAACAAGTCTATTTAGAAACTTTTTCCCTTTTGGTAATAATACCGACTCCGGTCAAACTCCTAGAGTAGAGACTCCAGAATTGCCTGCACCGCAAAATGAAAATAATTTCACTAAAAAACTTCGCAAAATATCCGATAATCCCGTAGCCGGAGCGGGAATTGTAGATGTAAAAGCTGGCACTATTATCCGCCATATAGAAAAAGCCACCGGTCACATATTTGAAACAGAACTTTTCTCTCCCAATCAAAACCGCATTTCAAACACAACTATACCTATGGTCTACGACGCCATCTGGGGCAACCGCGCCCTATCTCTTATGGCGCGCTATCTCAAAGAGGATGACTACACTATAGACACATACTCTTTGACCGTAAAAGAAGTCCCCACACTGTTTGCAACAAGCTCACCCTCGGCCGAAAATACAATCTCTGGTAAAATTTTTCCAATAAATTTAGGTGATATTTCGGTATATGGTGGGAGTGTCTTTTATTTAGAACAAAATCAAGACTCTTCTATAGGATATATTTCAAATTTTGATGGTAAGAATAGGAAGCAGATTTGGAATTCACCTATCAAAGAACTGCTTTCTCAATATGTAAACCCAAAAACCGTGGCTTTGACCACAAAGCCGGAAAGTGGAGTGCTTGGATTTCTCTATTTTGTGGATACTAGTTCGGGAAGTGTACGGAAAATACTGGGAGAAGTCCCAGGACTCTCAACCTTGGTAAGTCCGGACGCAAGCCAAATCATATATCTTTCGGATGGAGGGGGAACTCTATTATCTATCTACAATCCTAAAGCAGCATATGTCAGAACTCTTTCCCCGGTCACTTTCCCTGAAAAATGCGTTTGGAGTAGAAAAGATTCTACAGTTATGTATTGCGCTGTGCCAAAAGAATCTATTGGCTACGGTGACTTAATAACTTGGTATAAAGGATTTGTTTCTTTTACAGACGATATTTGGAAAATAGACACCAAAAATAACACTGCCAATATTATCCTCAACCTCTCAAACGAATCTGGAGAGCCAATTGATGTCATAAAACCACTTCTTTCTGACAATGAGCAGTATTTGGTCTTTATGAACAAACGAGATAATACTCTGTGGAGTTTGGACTTGACGAAGTAGAGATAATTTTAATTTATAAATTTTAAGTTTTAAATGAATATTTAAATTTTAAAATTTTGATTTGATTTAAAATTTATAAATTAAAATTTAAAATTTCTAAACAACTGTTACGGCTTTGTGGTAGCGCTTTTTAATGTAAATTTCTTGTAGAATAGCAAAAACATTGCTTGTAATCCAGTAGAGAGATAGGGCCGCTGAAATGCTATAGGAAATAAAAATGACAAGTATCGGAAAAAAATATTTCATCTGAACCTGCATGGCTTTGGCGATATCTCCTTGTTTGCCACTACCAGTACTTGGTGGACCCGTGGCAATACTTATTTGAAAATAAGTAGTTACTCCGGCAAGAATGGCTAGAAAAACGCTTTTGTCAGCAATGTTTATGACAGAGAGAAAGACCATATTAACCTGTGTCGGCACTGAAACGAAGCTATAGAGTAGAGCTGTGTTTATGGTAGGTAGTCCTGATTTTAGAAAAACTTGATACAGCCCGATAATAATGGGTAGTTGTAGAATGAGAATAAAAAGGCCAACAAAAGGATTGATGCCTTTTTCTTTGTAGTATTCTATAGTTTTTCTTGATTGTTCTTCTTTACTATCTTTATGTTTTTCTTTGATTAGTTGCAGGTCTTTTTCTATACTTTTCATTTCTATTTGGGCTTTTGAAGCTTTGATAGAGAGGGGTAGGAGAATGAATTTGATGATAATAGTGAAAATAATAACAACAACCCCCGCGTCAAAGAATGGAAATATATTTATTAACAAAATCAAACCATTATATAATGGCTCTGAAATAATTGAATGATATAGGGCTAACATTCGGCTATAATATCACACCCGAATCCTGAAGTAAATGTAAAATTTCTTGTTCCAAGAGAGAGAAGCTGATAGAGCTGGAATTTTTTTTGAAAGAAAAAAAACAAAAATACCCAGGTTTTATATGACACATAGGACCAATAAGACCTGTTCGTCTTATTGCATTATACCCGCGACGACGAAGTTTATTTCTACCAACTGCCAGTTTACAAACCTTTTTTGAAACAGAAAACGAAAACTTGCTAACACCCAGTGTTAGCAAGTTTCGGGTATAGAGTAAAAGATGTTCGGAATTGTAGCGCCTTCCGAGTGAGAGAATTTGGGAAAAATCTTTTCTTGGAATGCGTTGTGATTTTGGAAGCATAGAAAGAGTTTATAAAGTTCATAAAGTTATAAAGTTCATAAAGTTCATAAAGTCAAAATGAATTTGTATTACTTTAAAAACTTTCAACTTTATAACTTTACGAACTAGCTAAACTGTACTCAGTTTAGCTCTACCTTTTCTTCGGCGACGCAAAATAGTATTCCGGCCTGTTTTTGATTTACTGCGAGCAAGAAAGCCGTGAGCTTTTGCTCTTTTTCTTTTTTTTGGTTTGTATGTAAATGACATGAATTGTATTGTTTAAGTCAATATGTAATTATGCACAACTTATACACATATTACTAACATATTTGGAACTTTTTAACAAGTATAATATTTTTGGCTTTTCTATATAATGTAACCCATGATGGATAATAAGAAACTCTGGGACAGTGTACTAGTTGAGATGGAATTGAATTTGTCCAAACCGAACTTTAATACCTGGTTTAAGGACACCTATATACTAAAACAAGAAGATGGGGCGGTATATCTCTCTGTTCCTAATACTTTCGTACAGGACTGGTTGGGGAGTAAGTTCCACAACACTATCCTTAAATGCTTACGGGGACTTTCAAGCGCTGCTCAATCCTTGCACTATATTATTTCCAAAGAAGATTCTAAGGAAAAAGTACAGGTAGTCGAAAAGCCATTAGCGCGTAAATTTTCATCTACAATAGAGCTCCCTATACAAGATGTTTATATAAACAAGGAGGACAACTTGAATCCACGCTACACCTTTGAGTCTTTTGTGGTGGGACCTTTCAACGAGTTCGCCTATGCCGCTTCTCAAGCAATTATCAAAAAACCCGGTATTGTCTACAATCCACTTTTTATATATGGCAATACTGGCCATGGTAAAACCCATTTGATACAAGCGGTGGGAAATCATATAAAAAACGGGAGTAGTAGGAAGGTTTTTTACACCACCTCTGAAAAGTTCGGTCAGGAGTATGTCAATGCTCTGCAACAAAACAAACCGAACTTTTTCAAGGAAAAATATAGAAAATATGATGTATTAATCATGGACGACATCCAATTTTTCTCTGGAAAGATGAAGATTCAGGAAGAACTATTTCATCTTTTCAATCATTTATATGAAAATAATAAGCAGATTATTTTTTCATCCGACAAACACCCAGGACTGATTCAAGACTTGGAAGACCGTTTGAAATCACGCTTTTCTGCTGGAATGATTGTGGATATTCCTACGCCAGATAATGAGTCGCGGGCGGCAATTATTCGAAATAAGTCCGCTGTAAGCCCATACCCTGTTTCCAAAGAGATTATTGACTATATCGCCTATGGAGTAACGGGAAACATACGAGAGCTTGAGGGTATTGTAAACTCTATTGTTTGCCAATCCCAAATGAAAGAAAGGGAAGTTACATTGAATGAAGTCAAGGGTTTCATAAAAAATACTGTTAAACCGAAAAAATTGGTCTCTACTAAAGAGGTGGTAAAGACTGTGGCTGAATTTTATAACATAGAGGAACAGCTTATATATGATAAAACCAGAAAGAAAGAGGTTATCAAACCCCGCCAGATAATTATGTATATTCTTCGTGAGGATTTTAATATTTCTTATCCAGCAATCGGAGAAAAACTTGGTGGACGAGACCATACCACTGTCATGCATTCATGTGAGAAAATAAAAAACGACATGCGGGCAGATGATATGCTTATTGCTGAAATTAATCAGTTGCGGTCTATTTTTGTCTAAAAACTTGTGGATAGTCTGTAGCATAACTTGTATATAATATATGAATAAAACCTTAACTACATTTGATAAGAAATTTGGTATAAAAACTTTTACACAAATTTCCTTTATTTATCAACATCTATACAATATGAAATACAGCTTATATGCTAGTCTTCATGCGATATTCACACAATCCACACCCCTAATAGTAATAAAAGTTTTTAAAAATATAAATTAACTATTATGAACATAGAATGCATAAAAGAAAAACTTTCGTACGCTATTGGAAAAGCCGAAAAAGTTACAGGTAAAAATATAACCCTACCTATTTTAAATTGTGTTTTATTGGAGGCAAAGGATTCTACTTTAACAATTAAAGCCACAAATTTAGACATAGGTATTGAGATTAAAATTCCAGTAAAAGTTATAAAATCGGGAGTTATGGCAGTATCCGGTGGGGTATTGTATAACTTTATTTCCAACATTACAGGCGACAAAAACGTTACTTTGGAAGAAGTTTCCGGTAACTTGAAAGTATCAACAAAACACTCATATGCCTTGATAAAATCTTTTGCTCCGGATGATTTCCCCACAATTCCAAAAATTTCAAACGAATCACCTTTTTCTTTTAATATCCAAAGTTTAATAAAAGGGCTTAAAGGAGTTTTACACAGCGCTTCTGTTTCTACTTTGCGACCGGTCTTGTCAGCTATTTCACTTTGCTCTGAAGAAGACATTGTGGTTTTTGCGGCAACAGACTCATTTCGTCTTGCTGAAAAGAAAATAGGTGTAAAAAAACATAAAGAATTCAACCAAATACTTATCCCATTTAAAAATGCTGTAGAAATAATACGGATACTTGAAGATATAAAAGATGACGTTGAAATTAATCTCAATCAAAATCAAATATCTTTTTCCTATAACGATATATACATAACCTCACGGGTGTTAGACGGTGTTTTTCCTGATTACAAACAAATTATTCCAAAAGATGTCAAAACAGAAGTGATTGTTTTGAAACAAGATTTTATAAATACTCTGCGCGTATCCACTGTTTTTTCCGACAAATTCAGCCAAGTTACTTTTAATATATCGCCGAAAGAAAAAGTTTTCAAAATAACCACTAAGAATGCCGATATTGGAGAAAATATAAACAATATTGATGCTGTTATAAAAGGGGAGGAACTATCGGTTAGTTTTAATTACAAATATATTATTGATTGTTTCCAATCAATTGATTCAGACAGCATCTCCCTGACTTTTTCAGATGCAAATAGACCAATGATTATAAGAGGGGTGTCAGATAAGAGCTTCCTCTACCTCGTCATGCCTATGAACAAATAAGCTAAAACCTTCAAATTATGAAAGTTTTTAAACCACCATGTTTAATATTGAAAAGTATTTAGAAAAATTTTCAAAAAATATCCGTAATGCGGAATTAAACAAAACTAAAATATTGGAAATTATAAAAAAACACACAAATCTAAACCTGCTCCCAGAAGAAATAGAAATTAAAAATTATATCGCATATATAAAATCCTCTCCAGCAGTAAAAAATAAATTATTTATACACAAAAATAAAATTTTAGAAGAAATTTCCACTTCACTATCAACAAAAATAATTGATATCAAATAATATATTTTATTGATATCCATTAGACATTGCCCAGATACGGACCGAATACTCCCAATTATTAAATTGTGAGTCGCTTTCAGGAATTACAGGGGTTTCACCGCGGGGGTCGTCTTTGTTTATCCAATATAAAATATCATGTACGCCACCGGATAGGATTTCTTGTTCACCAGTGTAGGGAGTATAGGGGTCCACAACAGGATTTTGGACAAAAGTAGAGAGACCCCCTTGCCATTTTCCTCGTAGGACCGGCTTCAAGCTATACGAGTCTTCTTCTAGCGGTTTAGTGAAAGTTTCTTCCGGAACAGTTTTTAAAACCTCATTCATAAATGCTCTCCACATCGGAGCCACAATCTGTCCAGAACTTCTTGTCATAGGAGTATTATCATTGTTTCCAGCCCATGCTCCCATAACAACACTTGGAGTATACCCTATGAGCCATGTGTCTCTATAACTATTTGTAGTACCAGTTTTGGCGGCAACATCTCGGCCTTGGAAATAAAGATTGGAATTTGCTCCAAACAAAGGAGTTCTGGCCACGTTATCATTCAGTATGTCTGACACCTTTCTTGTTATTTCCGGGTCAATAACTTGCATTGGTTTTGGTCTTATTTCTTCCAAAACATTTCCATTTTTATCTTCTATTTTTAATATGGCGGTATATGGGTTTCTAACACCTTCTGTTGCAAAGACACCATAACCAGATGTCATATCAAGAAGAGATACCTCACCACCCCCCAAAACCAAAGTTAAACCATACAAGTTTTCATCCCCAGCCATATTAACCCCCATTCTAGTTGCCAAATCAATAGATGCTTTTACACCAGCCAAATATAAAGTTTTAACTGACGGCACATTTCTTGATTGAGCCAAGGCCTCTCGTAGTGTTACAGGACCCTTAAACTTGCTGTCGTAGTTGTCCGGGGCGTAACACCCTTTTGAAATATCGCTTGTTCTATCATCTGGAGCGCAACGAGCTCCAAATTGTGTTGGTAAATCAAAGACAATAGTTTCTGGTGTATAACCTTTTATGAAAGCTTGGGCATAGACAAAAGGTTTGAATGTGGAACCAGATTGACGATGAGCTGTAGCCACATTAAAATTACCATCTATTTCCGTGTCAAAATAATCCCGAGAACCAACCATAGTCAAAATCGCTCCGTTTTTTGGGTTAATAGCCACAAAAGCGTCGTTTTCTCCATTAAAATTCTTTTTGTTTTCCAGAGCATATTTTTTAGCTATTTCCTCGGCTTTTACTTGCAGGGTATAGTTAAGGGTCGTGGTCACTTTTAGCCCACCATGCTCCACAGCATCAATCCCATATTTTTCTTCCAAATAATTCCGCACAAACATAACAAAATGGGGAGCTTTGATGCCTTTGCTTAATTTATCAATAAAAACAACCTTTTCATCCAATGCATTTTTGTATTCAGTGTCGCTGATTTTTCCATCATTATACATTTCTTTCAACACCAGATTTTTTCGCTCCTCCAACTTATCTTTATTTTTGCCGTACGGAGAATAATAGGTAGGGGCTTTGGGTAATGCCGCAAGATAGGCCGCTTCAGCGACAGTAATATCTTTGGAACTTTTTCCAAAATAAGCTTGACTTGCTTCTTCTATGCCATAGAGATTGCCACCATAAGGAATTTCATTTAAATATATGCTGAAAATTTCTTCTTTTGACAATATTTTTTCCAATTTGAGAGCAAGGACAAGCTCTTTTAACTTTCGTGTCGGTGTTTTGTCCCCTGTCAAAATAGAATTCTTGACCACTTGTTGAGTAATGGTGGATGCTCCCTGACTAAATTCCAAGGTAACAATATCCACAAAAACGGCTCGCATTATAGACAAAGGTTTTATTCCGTAGTGGTTGTAAAATGTTTTGTCTTCTATGGAAAGGGTGGCATTTTTTGCGTATTCTGAAATATTTTCAAACGGCACAACGGTCCGTTTTGTATTCTGGAAAACATCAAAAAGAATAATTTTCCCCGTACCATCATATATTTTTGTTGATTGGCTAACCCTCCGGTCTTCTACGGTGTCAAGAGCCGGGATTTTCAAACTTGACATCCAAATTAGTCCAATGCTGACAAAAACCAAGAGGCACGAAAGAATAAATATCAGTACATTTTGCCTTCCATGCTTCCGCAGTGTTTTTTTGTAAAAACTAAAAACCCGTTTGGAGAGAATTTTCATCCCAGTAGTAGAATTTTAGTTTGTTAAATCCTTCGACTTTTCTTTATAAAAATACTCCTTTAACCTTCTTTTCAATAACCTTCGACCTTGTGTAGTTTTAAAATATCTTTCTCTCCGTTTAGCATCGACTTTATTAAGACAACATTCATAGTAAATGATTACCCATGGCCTGTAACGCTTAGTCGAAGGATTTAACCCTTGATTATGTTCTACAAATCTACGCTTGAGGTCAGATGTACATCCTATATACAATTCACCACTTTTACTTTTTAAGATATAGGTGTAGAACATAATCGAACTAAAATTTCACTACTGGGTCATAATCTTTCGTATTCTACCATATATATGATAAAGTGATAGCATGTTTAGTTTTGGAGCACAAAAAATAAATACAGACCCACAAAAAATAGAGGAGGTACTCACTCGCGGTGTTCACGAAGTTTTTACAAAAGAAGAGCTTCAAAAAAAACTTTTGAGTGGAAAACAACTACATTTTAAACTTGGTACTGATGTTACTGGGTCTTTTTTGCATCTTGGACACTCTGTTATTCACAGGAAACTTCGCGATTTTCAGGAATTGGGCCACAAAGTCACCCTAATCATAGGGGATTTCACTACACTCGTTGGCGACCACTCTGACAAAGTTGATATGCGCAAAGAGACAACACTAGATGATATTAAAAAAATGGAACAGTCTTACACAAACCAGTTTTTTAAAACTGTAATTAAAGATCAAACAACAATACGGCACAATTCTGAATGGCTAAGGGATTTGGATTTTAATGATGTTATAAATTTAACAAAGCAATTTACGGTCGCTCAAATGCTTGATCGTGAGACTTTTTCTATTCGCTACAAATCTGGCAAACAGATTGGGTTAGATGAATTCTTATATCCACTCATGCAAGGTTATGATTCTGTTGCTCTAAATTGTGATGTTGAGCTTGGTGGCACTGATCAAACATTCAATCTTCTTGCTGGGCGACACATAATGCCTTCTTTCGGACTTGTTCCTCAAAATGCAGTTGTGATGAATCTTTTGATAGGTTCTGACGGTAGACCTATGGGGAAAAGTCTGAAAAATTTTATTCCTATTTCGGATGAGGCCCAGGAGATGTACGGACAAATAATGTCTATTGTTGATGATGTTATTTTCGACTACTTTGAACTTGCGACTCGTGTGCCTATGGCAGAAATAGAAAATATGAAACAACAAGTACAGTCTGGACAAAATCCGATGTTGTTCAAAAAAAGATTAGCAAAAGAAATAGTTTCTTTTTACCATGGAGACGAAAAAGCAAAAGAAGCAGAGGAAAGTTTTGAGGAGACTTTTACCAAAGGTGGTGTGCCAAATGATGTTTTGGAAGTAACTGTCGTACAAGGTCTCACTTTGGTGGAGGTTTTGTTAGCAGAAAAGGTGGTTGATTCAAAAACAGAGTTCCGCCGACTAATTTCCGAAGGGGCAATTACAGAAATGGAAAATGGAACAAAAGTTACAAACCTAGAGATAAAAGTTTCAAACGGAACGTATAAAATAGGAAAGCGCCGCTTCCTCAAAATCATAGTTCCGTAAACTTGCGCACACTGGGTGTGCGCAAGTTTACTTACCAGAGGTCAACGTCGTCAAAGGAATCTTCTGCCAATACCTCCTCCTCCTCATCACCAAGGTCATCCAAAGAGACCGAATCATCATCTTTTGCTTTCGGTTTTTTATTTTCTAGTATTAGTCCATCATCCAAATCACCCCCTGTTTCTTCTTCGTTTTCTTTTGTTGGTTCCAAATCATCCATAAAATTTAGTTTGTAAAGTTTAAAGTTTGTAAAGTTTTTAAAGTAAATGCAAATTGATTTTGACTTTATAAACTTTATAACTTTATAAACTTTTAACTCTTATATTGGTAATTGCCATATTTGTACCAAATTGTATATTTTTTGCAAACCCTATTTTGTTTAGGTGGTGTGGATAACTCAACACCTACTATTCCTTAATAACATAATTTTACTCACATACGTTAGAGTCCTGCTATAGCAGGATTATAACGTATGTTGCCAAACATAATTGTATTTGGCCTCCCAATTGTGTAAAGTAGGCTTATGTTTATAGATGAACTAACACTCAATATTTGGGCGGGTAAAGGAGGAGACGGCATAGTTTCGTGGATGCATGTCAAAGGTTTGAGTCATGCCGGTCCGGGTGGTGGCGACGGAGGCAAAGGAGGAAGCGTCTATCTCCAAGGTGTTCACGACATCGGGGCGCTTTCACGACATCGCTTTATAAAAGATTTTAATGCTGATAACGGTGATAATGGTCATGGAGATTGTATGCACGGTAAATCAGGGAGTGATATTACTATTGAATTACCAATTGGTAGTGTGGTGACAAATACAGCCACCCTAGAGTTTATCGAAGTTTTAAGCGCAGAGCCGATTTTCTTTTTGAAAGGTGGGTGGGGTGGGCGTGGTAACAATTACTTTAAAGGTTCAAAAAATGTCAATCCACAAGAATCTACCGTCGGTAAACCAGGTGAAGGTGGGGAATTTTTTATTGAGCTCAAGCTCATGGTTGACCTAGGGCTGATTGGTCTGCCAAATGCCGGCAAGTCCAGTATTTTAAATGCTTTAACAAAAGCAAAGGCAAAAATAGGTTCGTACCAGTTCACCACACTCACACCAAACCTCGGTGACTTGTACGGATTTATTATTGCAGATATTCCAGGGCTTATTCACGGAGCATCGGAAGGCAAAGGACTTGGTCACAAATTTTTGCGTCACATTTCCAGAACAAAAATGCTCATGCATTGTATTTCTTGTGAAAACGATAAGCCCTTAGAGGTATACAAAACAATCAGGGAGGAATTAAAAAAGTACGACCCATCTTTGCTAGAGAAACCAGAAATTATTTTATTGACCAAGACAGATTTAATAGACGGAGATAAACTGGAATCCTACAAAAAACTCTTTAAAAAATCTCACAAAAATGTCCTCGGCGTTTCTATTATTGATGACCAATCCGTCAAAAGTCTTTCAGACGAATTAGTCAAAATCTTGGGGAAAATATAAAATTATCATATGGACACATACACCATGACCATAGGGCTTGAAGTCCACGCCGAACTTTCCACAAAAAGTAAAATGTTTTGTGGTTGTGCCAATATGCCTATAAGCGAGAATTTTGAAAAGTTTCCAAATGTAAACATTTGTCCTGTTTGCATGGGTCACCCAGGGACATTGCCCGTCATAAACAAAGAGGCGGTCAAAAAAGTTCTTCTAGTTGGTACGGCCGTCGGGGGGAAAATCGCCGATTTTACAGAGTGGGACCGCAAAAACTATTTTTATCCGGATATACCAAAAGGTTATCAGATAAGTCAATACAAACATCCGCTTGCACAAGGAGGAACCTTGAACGGAGTACAACTGACACGCATTCACTTAGAGGAGGACACAGCCAGGTCGAGTCACCAGTCACGAGACAAGAGTTACGAAAGTACAGATGCGAATTCTCGATACTCGATACTCGATACTCCTAACTCGTCCCTGCTTGACTTCAACAGAGCGGGGGTACCACTCATGGAGTTGGTTACGGAACCAAGTTTGCATACGGCCGAGGAAGCCACACATTTTGCCAAAGAGCTTCAGTTCCTTCTCCAATACCTTGATGTTTCGGATGCCAATATGGAAAAGGGCGAGATGCGAATTGAGGCAAACATTAGTATAAGTCCTATTGGTCACATAGGTCCTATGGGAACCAAAGTCGAGGTAAAGAACATAAACTCTTTCCGTGCTGTGGGGAAGGCTATTGAGTACGAATTCAAACGACAAACAGAACTCTTGGAGAGGGGAGAGAAAGTGGTCCAAGAAACCCGTGGTTGGGATGAAAATAAACAAGTGACATTTTCTCAGCGACTGAAAGAGTCTGCCCATGACTACAGGTATTTTCCAGACCCAGACTTGCCAAAACTTTTTATATCTGACATTCCTGAATTTTCACAAAATGAATTAAAAGAGTTTCTAATAGAACTTCCATGGGAAAAGAGAGCTCGCTACGCAAAAGATTTTGGAATAAAAGAAGAAGACATTGAAGTTTATGTAATCCAAAAAGAAGTCGGGGAATTTTTTGAAGAAGTGGTAAAAACACTTGGTGTGGGCGACGAAGTAACGCTCTCACCAAGTGTTGGGAAAATGATTAAAACTGCTTCAAACTACATCACCTCCGATCTCATCGGACTCTCTAAATCAAAAGGAATCGAGTTTACGCTCGGGTCTATTACAGCAGATACATTCGCAAAACTTATTATGCTAATAAGCGGAGGAGAGTTGTCGTCGCGTGCAGGCAAAGACATTTTGAAACTCATGTTTGAAAATGGGGGAGAGCCAGAAACAATTGCAAAAGAAAAAGGATTGATACAAAAAAATGATGTAGAAGAGATAAAGAAAGTAATAGGGAAAATACTTTCAGATAATCCGAAAGTGGTTACAGAATACAAAGGGGGCAAAACTAGTGTCCTGCAATTTCTAGTGGGACAAGCAATGAAAGAAACAAAAGGTTCTGCAAATCCAGAAATGCTCAAAACTATCGCTTTGGAACTATTGACAAAGTAGTGTAATTATTCTTCAGTGAGATGGCGGACAATGAGCTTTCGGACCTCTTTTTTTGAGCTTTTTCGTAGTCCGGTATTTGCTTCTATCTCCACAATGACTTGTTCCAAATCTTCTATTTTATAAACTCTATAATTATTCATAGGGTGGCGGTGGGCTTTGAGCTTGCCATTATTGTCCCAATTGCGAAGTGTAAGAGGACTGACACCTAAAATTTTTGATGCTTGTTTTATTGTTATATATAGGTTTGCCATAGTTTATACATTTATAAACATTACTAAAGATACATGTTTATTTTATAAAGTTTAGTATGGCTTATCAAGCCATACTGTTGATAACTTTTTAAAAATCTAATTCATTTAATTTTCTATAATTTCTTATTAAAGGATACTCCTAAGCTTAATCTTATTATCATTTTCTCTATCCCATAAACCTAAAAGAATCTAAATTTTCAGAGCACAGGTCTTTTTCTGATTTCTATTTGTAACTTCTATTTAAAAATCCATCCGAGAAAAAATTTTTGCCACAACCTCGTCTAAACGAGATATCTTTTGTTATCCACACTTTCTACACACTTTATCAACTTTTAAATTGTATAATTTTGGTAATGAATCAGGATTTATTTTTTGATAATAAAAAATATATCTCTGTAAAAGAGGCAAGCTCTCTTACAGGTTACTCAAAAGACTACATTGGACAACTTTGCAGAGGAAATAAAGTTGATTCAAAAAGAATTGGACGAGTTTGGTATGTTACGCACGATTCAATTCTCTCTCACAAAAATTCAGGGGCAAAAATTGAACAAGTAGCAGAACCATCTTTGAAAGAATCTCGGACAGACGAGATTGAAAAAACAATAGAGCCAAAAGATATCTCGGCAGACTTTTCACCCACTCTACCACTATCAAGCTTTTCACTTTTGCCAAAACAGGTGGCAGTTTTTGTTCTTGGTTTAGTTTTGACTACTGGAGCGGTCTTGCTAAAGGATGATATTTTGGCTTCAGAGTCTTCCTTACCTTCATTGGTTAATCTTCAAAACCTTTCAAAAAATATTTCTTCTGCCCCGAACGATTTCTATCAGGCAATGAGAGAAGTTTCCGATTTCTATTCCAAAGAACTGGGCTCACGATACATAAGCTGGGGAGAGAATCTACGCAAAACAAGTTTTTCTTTTGGAGAAGAATTTTATACAGCTTTCCAAAATCCGCCTCTATACATAAAAGAAAAGATAGTACGGCTTTCTCTTGCCGAAAGGAAACTGGTGCGGGAAAATTTTTCGGCTGCTTCCTATTTTACTAATCTGGAAGATTATGGACATTTGGATGGGGCGGGACTTGCAGTCTACAATGGGGTCAATAATTTTTTTAATAATTTTGTTTATTCTAGACTTGCATCATTTTTCAAAACACCGGAAATAGTTGCAAATGAAATTATTCCTCTTGCAAAAAACTCTTCAACACTCGGTGAGCTCGGAGTACCGCCCGCACCAAGTGTTGGGAAAGGCAGGTCGCCCACACTAGGTGTTACAAACAATGTTATCCAAAAAGTAATTGAGAGGATTATAGAAAAACCAATAGCCGGTTTTTTGACCCAAGCATCACTGGACACACAATTAGAGATTCTTTCAAACAAACTACTTTCACAAATGACCGTCCAGTTTTCCGGACTTTCCACAGGCAGAGGCGGAAGCATTACAAATGTTTACCAGCAAATCGCCCAGTCGCAGAAAATAGATAATCTCTACAATACCACACTGACAAACGCAAACATCATCAGTGGAAGCATTTCTGGAGTATCACTTAGCGCAACAACCGGCTCATTTGGCAGTAATGTCAGTGTGGGTGGCAATTTTTCTGTAACAGGCGCTAACACCACATTAACCAACCTAACTATTACCGGCACAACATCATCTCAATCGGCCACCACAACTATTCTCTTCGCTGATACTTTCACTGGCTATACCACTAGGGTAACCAATCTCACCGCCACGGGCACAGTTGCTTTCCCCAACATCTCCATAAACTCTCTTCTCTCCACCAATGCAAATGGACAATTGTCAGCCACTTCAACTCCGACATTCGGACATTTCAATGCCACCTCTACTGTGGCAACTTCCACCATCGCGACCGGAGGACTAGTTGTCGGCGCATCGCAATTCATTATCCAGCAATCATCTGGCAGAATCGGCATTGGTACCACTTCACCCACGGCCAATATTGAAATCCTCCAAACCGGCAACGGTAACACCATACTCTCGGCCTACAGAGTAACGGACACTAATCCATCGGGTGATTTTATAAATTACAAAACCAAAGCCGGCACCACTCTCTTTCGCGTTGACAACTCCGGTAACTTGCTAGCTGGTGGCATCATCAACTCCGGCTCGCAAACCATCACCTCCGTTTCCACTCCGCAGTTCCGTGTTCAATACGACTCGTCCAATGAATGGACGGCATCTACAAACGCAGTTGGCTCTACAACATTTGCAACTAATGGAGCAAACTCCTCTCTAAATTTTATTCCGCAAAACAATCAGACACAGGCTTTCACTTTCCAAAACGCGGCGGGAACAAATATTTTCAACATTGATACAACAAACGGACGAATAGGCATCGGAAGCACCACTCCCGGTTACCGCCTCTCCGTAGCCGGCTCCGGCTTCTTTGACGGAGGGACAGTTACAGCATCTGTTTTCACTGCCACATCAACCCTATCAGTGACAGGAGCAACAACTCTGACAGGACTCCTCTCATTCGTCAACGCTTCAGGAACTCAACTGACAACAACTAACTCCACCTATCTTGCTACTACTGGAGGAAATGTGGGCATCGGGACGACGTCACCAACATTCAAACTAGATGTGATGGGCAACGCCTACTTCTCCGGTACAGGATACTTCGGTGGAGCAATCACAGGGACAAGCACATTGTCTGTAGAAGGAAACACTACACTAGGCAACGCCACAACCACAGATGTTGTGAATATCAACTCCAGATTGAGCTCCTCTCTCTTTCCCACATCTGACAATCTGCTTGATTTCGGAGACTCTTCCAACTGGTTGCGTTGGAGAACAGGATATTTCGGCACCTCTATCGGTATAGCAGGCACAGCCACATCAACCGGCACACAGTTGACCACATCAGGAAACTACCTCCTTGACACAGCGGGCACACTTTCTCTCAACACCACCAACAACAGCGCAATCAACCTCGGCACGGGTCTCCTCTCACTGACTCGAGCGACAACAACTAACATCACCGCAACCGGCTCCGCCTACTTTGCAACAGCAAGCGGCAACGTCGGCATCGGGACGGTGGGGCCGGGGTATAAATTAGAAGTTGTCAGCGCCGCAACCACACCAGCGGCAGCCACCTTTCGCACGTCTGGATTTGCAGACTACAACGTGTCGACCGTTTACCTCCAAGATGATACAGCGCAAGCCGCTGGCGTAGGAGGCCGTTTAGCATTTCGAGGATTGAACGATGTTGGCGCCTACACATCATTTGGCACTATCCAAGGCGCGAAGTTAAATGGAACTGCTGGCAACAATGCTGGTGTTTTGATTTTCAGTACGCAGGTAAATGGCGGGTCTGTTACTGAGAAAATGAGAATTGATAATCTCGGCAACGTCGGCATCGGGACGACGTCACCAACATTCAAACTAGATGTAGCAGGTTCAGGTTACTTCTCCAGCTCTCTCTTTGCAGGTGGAGCAATCACAGGGACAAGCACATTGAACATCACAGGTTTAACAACACTCGGTAACGCCACCTCATCATCACTTACGGTTACTGGTGGGACTTACCTAGCAACAACAGCAGGCAACGTCGGCATCGGGACGACGACCCCAACTCGGCTTTTCAACTTGACAAACGCCGGAGCAACCGACCAGTTTCTGCTAGAGAACACAGGAGCAGCGGCCAATCAGCACTATGCCACCATCGGATTTTCAAGAGGTCTGTTCTCTATTAACACCATGACAGACGCTCTTGCCACCACCAGTAGAATGGTCATAGATACGAACGGCAACGTCGGCATCGGGACGACGGGGCCGGGCGGTACGCTTGACATAGATAGGGCAAATGCCTCATCTATCACCGCCGAACAAATTACGTTCCGTTCCCAGGCCAACACTCAAACCTTGACTGATGGCACAGCCCTGACTGACTGGCGCGCCAATCAATTCTTGACTCCAACTGTAAACGGGGTTGCGGCCGGTGGCACTGAATCCATTACAAATCTTGCCAATGTATACATAGAAGGCGCGCCGAGCGGCTCGAACATCAGCAACACCAACGAATACGCCTTGTGGGTAGACGGAGGCACATCTAGATTCGACGGCAACGTCGGCATCGGGACGACGTCACCAACATTCAAACTGGATGTAGCAGGTTCAGGTTACTTCTCCAGCTCTCTCTTTGCAGGTGGAGCAATCAC
>Ga0209343_10000465_pt1 | contig 56948 bp, 56 predicted proteins | sample RifCSPlowO2_02_FD_184026 | JGI IMG/M metagenome (GOLD analysis project Ga0209343, IMG submission 184026) | Groundwater microbial communities from Rifle, Colorado - Rifle CSP2_plank lowO2_0.2 (SPAdes) (version 2) | ecosystem: Environmental > Aquatic > Deep subsurface > Groundwater | place...
GTCAATTTTACCGAGCCGTAATGCCCCACAGCTTGCTGTGAAGTGAGCGTATTCGCGAACGATGGGATAGGCTCGGAATTAGTTTACTAAGATCAGAATTAGATAGAGCAGTCTATAAATAATATTAGGATTTAAACCTTTTAATCAATGCTTTAAGTCCGCCTTTTTTCCATGTCTCTGTGTCTGTCTTTAATTGGTGTTTAATCTCAAATTTTAGAGCGTTTGTTTCTTCGTGTGTTGCTTTTGTTATATTCCAATCTCCACCTTTTTCTGTATCTTTGTTTTTTACACTATATATTTTTCCAGGAGCTTCTAATCTCATACTAATAGAAAATCTTTTTCTTGAATCTTTCTTTAATATTTTAACATCCACTATTAGATCGCATGTATTTTTTATCAATCTTTGAATTTTTGGATATTCTTTTTCTACAATACCTTTTAATGTCCCTTTTTCTTCTTCACTAAGATCATTTAAACCACTATATTTTATTATGTTCTGCATTTGTTTCACCTTCTTTTATCAATTCTTCAAATTTTAAACCTTTTTCTTCAGCTAATTCTACATTAATTACTAAATTTGAGCTTTTTGTTTTTTTTAGGTCTTCTGTTTTTAGGAAATACCACCCTTTATGGTTAAATCTTATTGCTATCCAAGGCTCAGCTCCAAATTTATTTGCAAAGTCTTCTATTTGTTTAACATCTTCAGGATATAAATATTTTGATGTGGTTTTAATTGATTTACATTCTATTGCTAGATGTCTTTTTATATTTCCTGCTAAAACATCAGGATTTGGATCTTTTGTTAAACCAGAGCCTGCGACCCTTATTGCAGACCAGTCTCCTGTTTTATTAAATAGATGAACAAGTTCTCTTTCTGTCCTAGAACCTTTAACTTTAGAAGCCATTTATTTCCTCTTTTATTATTTATAATTTTTGTAACATACTGGCTTATTCACTATATTTGAAGCATCTATAGTTTATATTCCTTCTGGTAGAATTTATAAAATATATTAGAAAAAATAAACACAAAAGAAAAACTAGAGACTTATAGGTCTCTAGGTTGAATTGTTGATCTCTTATTTTCTTTAGATCTTCTGCAAGCTTCTTTAATAAGCATCTCTACTTTAGCGCTTAAAGCATCTGCAAAATCACCAGAAACATTCATTCCTTTTGCTACGTCTTTTATTTTACTTCTTACAACCAATAATTCACCCATTTTCTTACCTCCGAATTTTGTTTTTTATTATAAAACGAGAATAGGTTTTTAGGCCTTTAGCTCGTTTTTCAAGTAAAATACCAATTTTGATGATTTATAAATGTTTCTTTGTTTCTCTAAATATTTAATTTATTTTACCTGTTTTTCTTCAACTAAGTTCTCAGGCTTCATTGTTGGGAAAAGAATTACATCCCTTATTGATTCAGCGCCTGTTAATAACATTATCATTCTATCTACGCCAACACCAATTCCTGTATTTGGAGGAAGCCCGAATTCCATTGACTGAACAAAGTCTTCATCCATTGGATGAGCTTCTTCATCTCCACCACGGCCTTTCTTTGCTTGTTCTTCAAGAAGCTTTCTTTGTAGTATTGGGTCATTTAATTCTGTATAGCAATTGCCAACTTCAAACCCATTAATGAATGGCTCTATCCTTTCTATTAAATTTTGGTCTTTTCTATGTATTCTTGCCAATGGACAAGATTCTTTTGGATGGTCTATTATGTGCGTTGGCTGAATCAATTTATGTTCACAAAGTTTTTCAAATAACAACATTATAATTTCTCCTCTTGATGGTTTATTTTCGTATTCTATTTTATGCTGATCTATTAATTTTAGCAAATCAAGATCTTTTAGTTTGTCAACGTCAACATTTGTAAGTTCTTTAAGCGCATCTTTAACAGTTAGTCTTTTCCAGGGCGCCTTTAGATTTATTTTGTTACCTCCATATTCAATTATTGTAGTTCCTAGAATTTCTTTAGCAGTATATTCCCATAGTTCTTCTGTTAATTTCATTGCGTCATGGTAATCTGCATAAGCCCATTGGATTTCCATCATGGCAAATTCTGGATTATGAGTTCTATCTGCATCTTCATTTCTGAAACATGAACTTAGATCATATATTTTTTCAAAACCTCCAACAATTAATCTTTTTAGATCCAGTTCATATGCTATCCTTAAGTACATTTTCATATTCCATGCGTTGATTTTTGTTATAAATGGTCTTGCATTTGCTCCGCCATATTGTGTTTGCAAAATTGGAGTTCTTACTTCTATGAAACCCCTTTGGTCTAGAAATTCCCTTATTGCTTTGTAAATCTTTGCTCTTTTTACAAACGTTTCTTTTACCTCAGGATTAACTATTAAGTCAACATATCTCTTTCTGTATCTTATCTCTGTATCTTTTAGACCATGAAATTTTTCTGGTAAAGGTCTTAGAGATTTAACTAATAATTCTAATTCTTTTATTAATATTGAAATTTCCCCTGTTTTTGTTCTGAATACAGTACCTGTTATTCCTATAATGTCACCAAGATCCAATTTTTTGAACAAAGTGTATATTTTTTCTCCAACTTGATCTTCTCTAATGTAGAATTGTATTTTTCCAGATACATCCTGAATATGTCCAAAAGAAGCTTTTCCCATTTCTCTTAAACTCATTATTCTTCCAGCTAATGAGACATTGTCTTTTGTTTTTTCTTCTTTGTCTAGGTTTTTGTATTTTTCAAGAATTTCCTTAGAGTGATTTTTCTGGTCAAATTTGTAAGGATATGGATTTATTTCCAAGCTTTTTATTTCCTCTATTTTTTTAAGCCTTTGATTGAATATTTCTTCTTCCTTTGACATATTTTTGTAGTTATGTAGTTTGTTTAAAAATCTTCCTAATTTAGAATTCTATTTCTATACTATTTTTGTCTAGAATATGGTAATTTATTTTTCCACCACATAAACTTAATATGATTTCTTTTAATTCTAATATTGCTTTTTCTATTTCTTCTTTTTTTATTGGAGAAACCCCTTCTATTACTATAATACAATTTTTTGTGTCTTCTGTAAGTTTTGTTCTTTCTGCTTCACGCCAGTTCCATCTCCTACATATTGCTGATATTTTGTCTTTGTAGATTACTTCCCCTTCATGTGGAGATCTTTGCTCTTTGTCTCCTAAGAGTAATGTTTTCGGTTCATTTTTTTTTGCAAATGTTAATTCCACATCACCTTCTATTTTGTCAATGTCTTCACCACCAATTGGAAGCATGTATTTTAGAGATATAAAATTATAAGCATCAACTAATTTGTTAATATGCCTTAATTCTTCACCGTTTAAAATTCTTCTGTAAAGAGCTTCTATTGAGGATTTATTTTTCTTTGGTTCCCCTCCAAATATTGAATAAGCTTTTCTCCAACAATTAATCTTTGGATGCTCTGATAATGTTTCTGTTTTGTAGTTTTTTCTAATTTCATTTTCCTTAATTTTATTTATAATATCTTCTGGTATTCCTTTGTTTATAATATTCTTGGCTATAATTATCCCAATGTTCAATCCTTCGAATTTTTCAAACATTTGTTTATTTATTTTGAATTTCATTTTCTAAATTTCAATATTGAAAAATTTTGATGCATGTAGTTTATTTTATACTCTATTTCTTTTTTAAAATTATGCATGACTGCATATTTTTCTATTATTTCCGGAAATGGTGTTAGAACTGTCATTATTCCATTGTTTTTTAATATAAATTCAGACTGATAAAAAAGTTCTTTGTAGGTTTTTTCTACTTCTTGTTTTGGCAGATTATTTGTTTGATATGGCGGAAATGTTATTATTTTATCTACTGAGTTTTTCTCGAATTTTGTATCTAACCATTCTAGCTCATATCTGCTAAATTTGATATTTTTATTAACATTGGCTATTTTGGAATTTATCTCTGTACATTTTAAATTATTTTGTGATGAATCTATTGCATAGATATTTAATTTTTTATTTTTTACTTTGTTTTTTGGTTTGAATTTTATTAATTTTGTGAATGCTAGCTGATCAGATAATTTCAGGCCATTTGCTATTTTCTGAATATATAGCGCTGCTTCTATTGGTATTTCTCCTGATTTACATATTGGATCTAGAATTGTATCTTTTTCTTTTACTTCTGCTATTCTTAACATTGAATATGCGGTGCAAGAGTTTAGTGAATTTGGAATTAATTTTATTCTATAGTTCCTTTTTGAAAGCTTTATTCCAGTATAATCTATGCCTAAAAAACACTTATTATTTATTATGTCAACTAAAATTATTGTAGTTGGATTCTTTAGGTCTACTTTTAGTTTATTATCCTTATTTATTATATTTCCAACTTCTTTTTCTATGTCCAATGAATTAAAAGGATGTTCGCCAATTCTTTCACATCTTACTATGAATGGACTTTTAATTTTCGGGAATTTTATAATATTTACCTTTTTAATAAGATCTTCTAGGTCTATAAAGTCTAATACTGTTATTAACTTGTATACTTTTATACTGCTTCTTGTATTATAAATAAAATTGGCAAGATCTTTTTCTTCTTTTATTTTGAACTTTATTCTTGATGGTATTATTGTTTCTGATTTTTGTTTTATTATTTCTTTAATTTCTAGTTTAGTTATTTCTTCTAATCCTTGTATGCATATTGCTATTGCTTCCATAGTTTTTGTTAGAAATAACTATTTAACAAAGTTTTGTTTTTTAGTATTTGATTCTAAAATTTTTAAATTCGCCAGTACAAGGAATTGTCTTAGTCATTACATTATTAACTTTTGCACCCATTGGGCCTTCTTTACAAGATTCTATCAGTTTGTTTATTTTTAGTTCATGACCTTCTACTACTGCTTCTACTTTTTTATCTTCTGTATTTCTTACATAGCCTGTCAGACCTAATTCATTTGCCCTATCTTTTACAAATGCCCTAAAGAAAATTCCTTGCACGTCTCCAGAAATTGTTATAATCACTTTTTTCATATAAAAAAGAAAAAATAAAGAATTTAAAAGCTTTTATCTTGAGCTGGCTAGAGCCAAGATTGCTTTAACAGAAGCTATTATTGCAGCTGGAACTACAAATACGCCTAAATGGACTAATATTCTGGTTAGCCAAGCGAATGTTGCTCCAAAGCCAGCTACTGCAGATCCTAATGCTGGCGCAGCCACTAAAAACGCTACACAAGCTACAAGGAATGGTACAATTTCTTTATCACTAATGTTTAATAGACCTACAACTACACCTATTGCTAATAGTAAGCCTATTACCCATTTTGTACCTGCAGTAGATGCGATAGCTCCTAAAATTACTGCTATTAAGGCGCCTATAATAAACGACCAAGCGCCTACTTTTTCAGCCATAATTGCCATTTCGCACCTCCTTATTTTAATTATTATACTTTATTTATATTTTAGGATATTTTTAAGTGTTTTGGATTACGGCTCTGGTGCATTCCTAATTATTTACTAATATTTATACGAAAAAACCTAGGTTTTGAATAAGTAAAATTACCAAAGATTATCTGAAAAACTAGGATTGCACCAGAGCTTGGATTATTAGGTAGTTATAGTTTCTTTATTTTTAACCTAAAATTTTAAATATTCCATTAGCATACAGGTATGTATGTGGATAGCTAACATTAAACTAAAACATAATTGTATAATTGGAAACAGATGTGAAAAGTTTGGAATAATTATGCAATCTTTGGATTTAAAGGAAGAAAAAAGTAAAGGTAAAGTTTTAACCTCTTCAATCCATCAATTAATAGGAAACGATGAAAATATTAAGAATTTTTTAAATGATCTAAAAAAAGATAATAGAACTGAATATTTAGAAATAAATGGTAATACTTTGTTTTTAGTTGAAAGTGCGAAAAACAAACCTGTTTCTGAATTCTCTAGAAAAATGTTTTCTGTCAAACCTATCCTTATTGATAATAAAGGTTATGAATACTGGGAAATTGCTTCGTATAAAAAAGAAGAATTGATAAACTTCATCAAGAAAATAAAACCTTTTTGTGATAGCTTTGATTTACTAAGTATTAAAAATACTCCTCTTAAAAATATTTATTTTCCAAAGTTAATGCCTAAATTAACTGATTTACAAAAAAAGGCTTTAGAATTAGCAATTAAAGAAGGTTATTATGAAGCTCCTAAAAGAACTAGTTTGAGGAAGCTAGCTGTATTAATGAAAATTTCACTGGCCACTTTTCAAAAGCATTTACAGAAGGCTGAATCTAAAGTAATTCCTGATACTTTATCTTTCTTAAAATAGACATACATGTTCGCTATAAAATTTAATTCTTAATATATTATAATTATTTCTAGAGGTGATTAAAAGGAAAGTAAAATGGATAATTTATTAGACAAAATAAAGGCAATTTTGAAAGATTCATGTATTATTTTGGTTGATCAGTATAGATTACAATATAAAAAACCTGTAGGTTTCTTGAGTGGAGATGAATATATTAATTATAGGTTTAATATCGCTCCAAAAAATGGATTTGATATTATTGATTCGGAAAGTATTTCATGCCTGAATAAATTGTTGTATAAAATCTTTCATGATTTTACAAAACCTGATTATCAAATGAGATACATTACTCTAAGAGACTGTTCTGGTATGTCTAGTTATGGAGGAATCATTAATAAATTTGAATTATTACCTTGGGATAAAAGAATATTATGCACTGGGAATTTAATAGCAGGAGAACCAGTAGGTATTATTGAAGAGCAGGAGTCATATGAATCAAGAATATTTCCCAGATATGAAGATGAGTTTAATGGAACAAAATTACACAAACAGAGAATTGAATCTAAACATAAATCTGTATTGAGTAGAAGAATTGTTGTTTCTCTTTCACCTTCATTTGGCTACTTAAATATTTTAACAAATGTATGCAACAGACAAAATGAATTATTGGGGAAAATGGGAAATAATGATATTCTACATAAAGAGTATGAAGATTTGGAGACTAAAAAATATGAAATTGGTTTTCCTCAGATAGGAGAGGTTTTTATAGAAAATTACAATAAATATTTTGGGAAATCTAAGTCTTTTTAGCTATGTAAATACTATCTCTTGTTTCTAGAATTTTTACTTTTATTCTTTCTCCAATATTTGAATTACATTCTGTTATAGTTATTGTCCTATTATTTGCTTTACCAATCATCTCATTTTTCATCCATCCAGGCATTATAACTTCAACTGTTAATATATCGCCTCTTTGCATTACTAAAGGTACACGTTTTGATCTTTCTATTTTGAAATCTATTGGACCTAACTTTAGTTTGTAATTATATTTTTTTTCTAACTCTTCTAATTTTTTGTAGAATTTATACCAATTTTGTTCTTTTACCTTTTTGTTCTTTCTTGAGTATCTGTATATTTCATATTTTTGTATACTAATTTTACATTTTAGTTCTTTTGCAAATTCAATTAATTTTCCTATTTCTTCATCATTAGCTTTAGGAAGATATACAGGTGTTAAATTTAATTCTATTTTTGATTCATTTATTAATTTACATGTTTCTAATATTCTATTTAAATTATAGTTAGTTGATCCAAATAATTCTTTTGATTGCTCTTGATTTAATGAATGAACTGACAAATTAATTCTGTTTAATCCTGCTTCTTCCAATAATTTTATTTTTTCTTTATTTAATATTGTCCCATTAGACTGCATAGTTACTATATTCATTTCTGGAATTTTTTTAACTTCTTTTATTAATTCTATAATTTTTGGATATGCAGTTGGTTCTCCTACTGAATCTATATTAATTTGATTTACTTGATTGTCTTTTAATTTTATTACTTCTTTTATCCAGTCTACTAAGTAATTAAGCTCGACTTCATAATTATAAGGATGAATTTCAAAAGAATTAGCTGCAGTGCTACAGAACGTGCATTTCATATTACAATATGTTGAAGCTCTAACTTGCAATAGTGATGAACCTCTGTCTATTACACCAATATGGATTAATCCTAAAAGAGGTATGCCTGACTCTTTTGTTATTTTTATTAAGCCTTTTAATTTTGGCTGTTCTTTTAGTATTTTCAATGTTTTCATAAGAGAATTACTTTAGGAAAAATTATAAATTATACTGTTTATGCAGCATTTCTTATTCTATAAGATTTACTTCTTCTGCCTGTTTTTTCCTCAAATTCAGATATTATGACTTCGTGTTCTGCATGCAGATATATTTCCATTAATTCAACTAACAAATTTGTAAAATCCACAATCATTGGGTTGACAGTTCTAAGTGCGCTTAATGCCTCATCACATTCTTCTTTTATTATTCCTTTGCTTTTAATTTGTCCTATGATCTTTTTTATATCGCTTTCTAGCTTTAAGAAGTTCTCAAATATTAAAATAATATTATTTTCATAGCACTTAATTAAAAATTCTTTTGTTTCTTTGTTTATTTCGTTTTCCCCTTCTTCGTATATTAATGTTATTGGTTTGCTTGTATGCCTTGTATTTATAATACTTAGTCTTTCTAATGTTCCATATATTTTTGAAAATTTGTTAACGAAAATGCTATTTAACAAACTGAAATTTAAGATTATCTTATTAAGTTTCAGGTTTAATTCTTCTTTCTCTCTCTCATTATATTGTGCACTTTCTGGAAAAAGATCAATTAATGCATCTGGTTTGAACCTTCTGGGGCGTTCAGGAAGTACATTTCTTAATTTGAATATTTTTAATAAATTTATATATATCTGTATAATTAAATCCAAATTCATTTCTTTTTTTTCTCTAAATAAAAAATCAAATATACCCATAAATATTCAGAATAAGCTTTGTATATAAATTTTTACATTAATATAATAAATAGCATAATAGGTTTTATAAATAGATATTTAATCGGGTTTTTATGTTGTTAGGAAAAATAGTAGGCAAGAGTAGTACTAACCAGTTTTATTTTCTGGTAGAAAGCGGTGCTAAAAAGTTTATGTACGTTAAATCTTTTCATAAAGAAGGCTATGATGTTCTTGCACAGATTGTAGAAATAGAAAAAGAAAAAGGCGTAACTAGGGCTAAATGTAATATTTTGGGCTATAAAGATGGTCAAGGAGTATTAAGAAACTTAAGAACACCACTAGAACCTGATTCTAGTGTTGAATACGCTGATGATGGGTTTGTAAGAAATATTTTGGGGCTAGAAAGTGATAAAAATGGCGCTTTTATAGGTGTTTTGGAAGATAGACCAGGTATTAAAGTTTATTTAGATTTAAATAAAATTATAACTAAGCACTTGGCTGTGCTGGCTAAATCAGGTTCTGGCAAAAGCTTTTTTTGTGGTGTCTTACTGGAAGAAATATTAGAGAGGAAGATTCCAGTTGTTGTTATAGATCCACATGGCGAATATTCAAGTTTGAAATTTCCTTCAGATAATAGAGTTTTATTGAAAAATTTTGGTTTGGATCCTAAAAGTTATATCAAACAGATTCAAGAATACAGTCCTGACATTGAGAAGAATCCAGAAGCTAAAATTTTGAAGTTAAGTGCAAATAACTTAACTGGAAGTGAATTGATGCATTTACTGCCTGCCAAATTAACTTCCAGTCAGATTGGTTTATTGTATGGAGCTTTGATGGACGTTACAAGAGTCTCTGATTTTGATCAGCTAATGTTGGGTTTGCAGTCTGAGGAGAACAATGCTAAATGGTCTTTGATAAGTATTATAGATTATTTGAAAAGACTTAATATATTTTCTGAGTCTGCAACTAGTATAAATGAAATTATTAATATAGGAAAATGTAGCATAATTAATCTTAGAGGAATACCACAGGAGTTACAAGAAATAATTGTTTATAAACTGGTTTCAGATTTATTTAATGCCAGAAAACAAGGCATTGTTCCTCCTTTTTTCTTGGTTATTGAAGAATCGCATAATTATGCACCTGAGAGAAATTATGGAGAAGTAAAAAGTTCCTCTATATTGAGACAAGTTATTGCTGAGGGCAGAAAATTTGGTCTTGGTGTGGCTGTTGTATCACAAAGGCCTGCACGTGTTGAGAAGACCATATTAAGTCAGTGCAGCACACAGGTAATATTTAAGATAACAAATCCCAATGATTTAAAATCAATAAGTAGTTCTGTGGAAGGCATAACTTCTGAAACAGAAAATGAGATTGTTAATTTACACGTAGGAACTGCAATGGTAATTGGAGTTACAGATATGCCTTTGTTTGTTGATGTAAGGCCTAGAAGAACAAAGCATGGGGGAGAAAGTATTGACGTTGTTGGAACATTTGCAGATGCTAAATTGGAATTAACTCCAACAAGTTTTGATTCTTTAATTAGTTCTGGTAATATAAATGGCACTAAAGAAGTAATGAGCATGATAAAGCCTAAGCTAACAAAAAATGAAATAATTTCTTTAGTTAATAAGAAGGTCAATAGTTTGAAGGCTGTTTTAGTACCTTGCCATATGTTTGCTTGCATTAAAGATAAGTCTGAGTTTAATATTCTTGTCAATCTGAATAATGGGCATGTTGTTACTGATCTGGAAAGAGGCATTGGTAAATCTTTGATTTTGAATCTGGATAAATTATCTGAGAAAGAAAATAGAGTTTTAACTACTTGTAAAAATCTGGGTAAAGGTATTACTCCTGCTGATGTTTTTCAAAATTCAGGCATAATGTTTTCTGAAGCTTTTGACATTATGAATAATCTAGTTAAGAAGGGATTTTTAATTTCTAAGGATAAGATTTATTCATTATCTGAGTCCCTAAGTGCTTTATTAAACTTAAATGAATTAGCTTGCTATGAGAAAAATGAATTTCTTCCTTTTGAGTTTGATGAGAAATTAGAAGTAAAGCATAAAATAGGTGATATTTCTAGTATATTGAAGAAATTTGTTGAGATTAAGAATTCTAAAGAATGTAATTTAGTTAAGTATGATATTGAGTATTAATAGCGTAAGTTATTTAAGCTTCTTTTAATTTTTTATATTATGGGAGGATTAATAGTTTCTAAAACTAATGTAAAAGTAGATGGTTCTATTATCTTTTTGGCTGGGCCAATAAGGGGTGCACCAAATTGGCAAGATTTAGCAGTTCAATTTTTATTGTTAAGAAACTCAGAATTATTTGTTGCTTCTCCACGTTGGGAAGTTGGAGAATCAGTTGCAAAATATGTTTTACCAGGGAATCAAGAATATTTTTCTAGAGCCCGAGCTTGGGAAAGACATTATTTTGATTTAGCTTCGAAAACTGGCGCTGTAATGTTTTGGTTACCAGGAGAAGCAAATCATGATTGTCAAAAAGTTTATGGTGCAATGACTAGATTTGAATTAGGACAGGCTTTTACTTCTTATAGAATTGATAGATCTTTGAGATTTTGTTTTGGTACTGATGGCAAATTTCCAGAAATTCACACTATAAAGTATGATTTGTCTCAAGATGCTTCTGATAAAATTCTTTTTGAAAGTTTGGAAGAAACTTGCTTAGAAGCTATTCGATTAACAAAATAATAATATCAATTTTCCTTCTTGAAATGAGGATAAGTTTCCGGTTCCATGAAAACTTTATTTATTTTAATTACTAAGCCCTTTTCGTTTTTCATAATTTCTTCTGATGTCATTAATGCATTTCCTATCGCTATTAATTCATCCTTTAATGAAGTAATTGCTACTAAGTCTTCTCTTTCAATATTTGAATGTAATTTTGATATTCCAGGAATACTGAGATTAGCTCCATGACATATTGTGTCTACAGCAGAGTCTACTATACAGATTTTTGCTAAATGCTGCACTGCAAATTCTATAGGCTTTATTATTTTTCTTAATTCCTTTTCATTTCCTTCTTCATATAGAGAGAAACTATCTTTTATGTCCTGTAGTGAAGACCATTCTTTGTCATTAAATGGACCGGCTTTTGTTCTTACTAATTGTTGCATATGTGCATTAGTTCCTAAGGCTTTCCCCCAGTTTACGCACAGCGTTCTTATGTAAGTACCTGCTTGACAGCCAACCTTAAATAAAACATCTTGATTCTTAATTTCTAGAATTTCTAAGTAATAAATTTCTCTTTCTCTTAATTGCCTTTTTACTGCAGATTTTACTGGAGGTAATTGTATTATTTTTCCTATAAATTCTTTAGAGCTTTTATGAATTTTTGATTGTGGTATTTGGGAATGAATATGCATTAAGCAAATATATTCTTTACCTGCTTTTAATAATGCTTCCATTATTTTTGTAGCTTTACCTAATGATATTGGTAGAACTCCAGTCACACCAGGATCTAAAGTACCACCATGTCCAACTTTTTCTAACTTCAATATTTTTTTTACATAATCTGCTACTTGATGAGAGCTAGGACCATCTAATTTATTTAAGCAAATTACTCCATAGTTTAGTAATTCTTTAATTGTTCTTTGCTCTGGTCTTTTTCCATAAGCTTCATTTGTAGAAGATTCTTTTTTCACTAAAATTTCTCTTTGTATTTCTTCAAATGGTAGTTTGTTCATTTTATTTTAGTCAGTTTACAAATATAACCAATTCCAAATTTTTTTATTTCTAACGGCTTTAATTTACATTTATTAAATATTTCAATAAGTTCTTCTTTTGAAAATTGTTCTGACATGTTATCTCCTTCAACTTCTTGATCAAATAATATAGTTGTCCCTTTTATTTCTTTAATTGGAGTTTTAATCTTCTTGTACAATTTCATTCTTTCTTCAAAAGCATTTTCTGAATAAACGCTTATTATAATTAGCCCTTTGTTTTTTACAACCCTTTTCATTTCATCTAAAACTTTAAATTTATAATTGCCGAAGTTAGCAAATGTTCCTATACATAATACAAAATCAAAGTAATTATTTTCAAAATGAATATTTCTTGCATCTGCTAATAGAAATTTTATTTCTGGATAACGCTTAAAAAGTTTTTTTGCATCTTTAATTGCTTTTTCTTCATTGTCTATACCAACTAAGTTTTTAGTCTTTTTAATTAAGTCAATAAATATTCTTCCATTGCCACATCCAACTTCCAATACTTTAGAGTCTTTAGTTATAGATTTATTTAGATATTTTTTTTCTTCATTAAACCATTTTTTATAAGATTCCGGTATGTCTTTTAATACTTTTTCCCAGAATGATATATTTTTCATAGTCATTTTTTAAAGCTACTTTCTCCCCAGATTATCTTTAAAGAATTTGATTGTTTTATATCTAGTTGAGCACAATATAACATTAATTTTCCGAAATGTAGTTGTTCATGCTGCATTAACCATGAAATACAACTTAATTTACTTGTTTTATTTCCAAAGAATTTTATTTCCTTTATTTTATTATCTTTTATTATTTTTTCAATTGATTTATTTGTTTTTTCTAATTCTTTAATTATTTGTTCTTTACTAAATTTTTCAGCTTCTTCATTGGAAGTTGCTTTAGTATTTTTATTGATATTATTATTTTTGAATCCATTAATGTACATTTCTCTTGTTGTTAATAAACAAGCAAATTCCCATGCAAATGACTTAAATCTATTTTTGAATGGTTTAGAAAAGTATACATTATTTGGAGTATTTTTTAATATTTCAATTGTTATTTTATTACACCATCTCCAATTTTCAAGAAAATCTTTTTCTTCCATAAAAATTTCCTAGTATTATTTAATATAAAAACTTATAGAATTAAGGTTTAGCTTGCTTAGCGCCTTTTTTACCTGTGCTTCCAACAACTCTTCCTTTTTTAGATTTGTTTTCTATATCTTTTTCTGGTTGTTTAATTTCAGCGTTAGGAGTTTCTATAGGCTCGTAATGGTGTTCTTTTTTCTCTTTTAATTTTTCTTCATGAGATAATTCTTTTATTAATTCTTTTTCCTGTTCTTTCTTTTGTTCTTCTTTTGCTGTTTTTTCTTCTTTTTTCTCTTCTTTAGGCTTAACTTTTTCAAATTTAAACTCTGGAAGCTCTACATAAGCAGTTCCTTCTTCTACTGTTGCTTTAACTTTTACTTTTGACGGTGGGTTTCTTTTTCCACGCTCCCAAATTTTTAAGTTTAAGTGAGGACCAATCTTAACTTCTTTGACTTTCAAATGTTGCATGATAAATTCTTTTACAGCAGTAACTGCTTTCTTAGCTCTTCTGTATTTTGGTTTCTTTAGAAATTCCTTTCTTAAGCCAATTGTGAATATTTTTTCTTCTGTCATTTTTTATGCTTTAGTTTTTGTTTTTCTCCAGCTTCTTTTCTTTGCTGTGTATCTTGAAGGATGAATTTTTCTTAATCCTTTGTTTAATTTTGGAATTAGCCAGAGAGGTGCCCATCTAGTTTGTTTTCCTTTCTTTGCCAAGCGTAGTTTTTTTGCCTTTGGTTTGTAACGGCTCATTTTTATTTCCTTATTATTTTTGTTTCTCTTTTTTCTGGTTCTAATCTCATTAATATATCCTTGAATTGTTCATCAGTTATTTTTTCTTTTATTTGGTTTTGCGACCCAAGATGTGCAATTAATACCATAGCCTGAAGCGCTTTTTGTTGATGAGCACTTTTTAATCTGCCATAGCGTTCTATTGCTTCTTGAGTCATAAATTTTTTAGCCATAGATTCAATTTCTAAGATTTTTTCTTGAATCTTTTTTTGTTCTTCTACCTCACTGCTCATTTTTTATTATTACAGAGTTTTTGTCTACTAAGGATCTTCCTTTTGGTGATATTACTCTTCCTTTGTTTAAACCTTCTTTCTTGTATATTGTTAAGCTTGCTTTGTCAAGTTGTTGAAGTATATTTCTTATTATCTTTCCAGAAGCCCTGAAAAATTTTTCTGGATTGTGGCCTCTTCTTTTTTTTGATCCGTATTTAACTCTTAGTTTTGATACACCAATAGGTCCTTTTTTGTATATAGTAATTAGAAGAGATGCTGCTCTTTTGTAAAACCAGTCTAATTCTGCTGGCGGCCTTGCTTTTGCCGAGCCTGTCTTAACAAATTTAGACCATTCTGGGTCTTTAATGTGGGATTTTAAACTATCACTAAGTTTTTCTATAGATTTTTGTATATCTGCATCGTATATTGTTGCCATTGTCAGCTCCTTACGGAGTTAAGTGGATTATTTTTATAATCCATCAGATTTTTGATTTTCTTGGTATTTTAGTATTGTTTAAAAAGATTTCTATGGCTTGCATAACTATTTTTCTGTAGAGAAATTTATTTAAACTTATGACTAGTTTTTGTTGCTATGGGGTTTTTAGACACTATCAAAAATAGATTTATATATTCTAACAATAGAATTAATGAGGAAGAAATTCATAGTTATTTGAGATCTTCAAAGGATAGTTTAAAATCAGCTTATGAAAACATTGGAAAATTTTTGGAAGCTATGAGGGATTTTCAGCCAGCTAGAAGGCACGAACCTTTGTATTATGAACAAGTTAAAGAAAGGCTTGTTAGCATGAGGTCTGGTATCAATAAAGGAATTATATTTATTGATGAACGCATGAATAATACTATCAATACGTTAAATGCAATTAAGAATCCTGATCAGCTTAGAGATTTGATTTCTGGATGGACAAAAAACATACAGGCTAATGACGAGAAGGTTTATGACATATTAAAAATACTTCAGATTGAGATGTGGGGAGATGATAAAATTAAGAGAGGATTTCCTGTTCCAATGAACAAAGATATGGTTTGTGGTTACTTGATAAATGCTGTTAATTATTTGTATCAAGCCAGAAGTAATTTAGATAGTTATATTTCTTATAGCAGTATGACAAATGCTGCTTAAACTAAATCTTTTTATTATAGTATTATTTTTAAAAATTTAATGATTGAATATGTAAGATTTGATAAAATTAATGATACAGTTAGAAATATTCTTGGCTGGAAAGAAGACTATAATATTATATTAACTATAAAATTAATTGAGAATGAAGGTATTATAAGTGGTGCAATTAGAACAATTTCAGTTAAAGAGATAACAAGCTCTAATATTTTTATTGATATTAAGCGTTTAATTCTTTCTGAACTTAATACTATTATTGATAATATTGGAATTGATGTTAGGAATATATATGCACTAGATTCGGTAGAGTTTGAGATTGCAAGGTTTTTAGAAGGAAGCAATCAAATTGAAGTTATTAAAAGAGGGGTTTTGGGTAAGTCTTTGTTTGTTAAAATGGAATGTTTGCTTGGAGAATTAGTGCGTAGAAAGAACTTTGCAGTTTTGTTTGAAGTTGAAATTAAAGGTGGTAAACCTTTTGTTGCTAGTGTAGAAGATCCAAAGAATTGGATAATATTACCTAGAAATGACAAAGTAGGAAATTCTTCTTATCCTAGTTTGCTTGTTTCAATAAAAAGAGAATACTCAGATAAAACTTGGGAGGAATGTCAGAAATTATTGCATGAAAATAATGAGTTTATGCTTACAATAAGACAATTTGTTGATTTTTTGAATTTATTAAAATCTGAAGAAGTTTTTTATGCAGATGGAGAAATAGTTAGTAAGAGTGTGGCAGTTAAAATATTAAATGAAATAATGAAAGTCAAATCTCCATGGAGAGCTGAATGGCTTGATGCAAAGTTTGTTGACAGAAAAGGAAAGCTTTGCATTGATTATCATAAAATAAATGATAATGGAGATATAATAGAAATTATAGAACCTTTGCAAGATTGCTTGATGGATAATAAACTTCCTGGAATAAGCTTAGATTCTTGGCTGGAAGAGGCGACTGATCAAGGTCTTCCCTTAAAAAATATTGGAAATGGGAATTTATATTATTGGAAACCCATAATAACAGCCGTCTCTAGGTTCTTGGCTAATTCTGATAGAGTTAGCATGAACTGCAATAGAGATACGAGCGGCTCGGACTCCAAGCAAGGTGTTCGTCGAGCAAAAATTATGAAGTAATTATTTCTTTAATATTATAACATTACTCCTTCCTTTCTTTATTTTTTCTATTTTTCCTTTTGATTCAAGTTCTGTTAAAACTAGACTTATTTTTGCTTCTGAATATGGGAGCAATTTTCTTAGTTCTTTCTGTGTTGTTCTTCCATTTTCTCTTTTTATAATTTCTAATATTTTTTCTTTAAGATCATCTGTTATTTCTTCTATATCTTGAATTGGTTTTCTCTTTTTATAGTAAATTATTCCAGCTATAACAATTATTAGAATAAAAGTTAAAACCAACCATAAATAATTATTTGTTTCTGATATCTCAATATCGTCATTAACAATATCCAGATTTGTATCATTTGATAACTCTTCTTCCTCGCTTATGTCTATAAAGCTTATCAGATCTAAATTATAAGTACCTTCTTCCTTTATAGTTATGTTTTCTGTTGCTATAAGTTTGTTTTCTATTGTTTTTGCTGTTATTGTATAACTGCCTTTTGCTAAATTAAATGAGTAAGAACCTATTTTTGCTATCTCTCTTTGTGTAGGTATTGTGTTGACTTCTACTATTACATTGTTTATTTTTTCCAAAGAAAAATCATATACTGTTCCTGTTATTGTTGCTGCGTTTGCTGCAGTAACTAAAATTAATGACAAAAGCAATAATAATATAGTTTTTTTCATTTTTACTTTTTTTAGGCCAAAGAAACTTAAATATCTTTCTAAATCTGAAAATAAGGAAAAATAAAGCTTTGTAAAGTTTTAATCCTTCTTATAAACTTTTAAATTTAGCATTTTGAAAGTATATTTATAAAGAAACTTTGTCTTTGTTATTGTATTATACAATAAAAATTAAGTTTAGTAAATAAGTATGGAGGTAAAAAATGAAAAAGATAATGGCATTAGTTGTTTTGACTTTATTTTTGGTTAGTTTAGTCCCTGTATTTGCTGGTAAAAGTGGCGATGATAATAAGCGAACGAGCGGGCCAGATGTAAGAGGGGTAAGCGAGTTCGGAAGAGATGCAAGTTCTATACAGAAAATGAAAGAAGATACGAAGAATAGGCATGAATTATTAAGAGAAAGGTTTGTGCAGGCAAAAGATAAGTTTGTGGAATCTAGGAAAGATTTCTTAAGTTCTAAAATGACTCTTAGAGGCAAGCATAATGAACTTAAGTTAAAATGCAAAGATAATGAAAGTACTGAAGACTGCATGAAAATGAAGAAAGATTTCTTAGAAAAAGAAGCTAAATCTTATTTAGTGCGTTCTTTGAACGTAGTAGAAGATGTATTAAACAAGAGAAAAGCTAAATTAGAAGAGGAAATAGCTAGTGCTGAAGCTCAGTCGCAAGATGCAACTGATTTGGAAGCTAATATAGAAGAAGTTAATGCACAGCTTAAAGTTATTAGTGATTTAAAAGCTAAACTAGATGCTGCAACAACTAAAGAAGAGGTTAAAGCATTAACAAAGGAAATTAAAACCACTTGGAAAGGCATAAAGTCTGATTTAGAAGGATCTAGAGGAACAATAATGACTCATAAATTTGCATTTGCTGTTAGCAGATCAAAGTCATTAGAAGCTAAATTAGATAGAGTCTTGGAAAAACTAAAGAGTGAAGGTAAAGATGTATCTTCAGTACAACCAAAGGTAGACAGTTTCAAAGCGCATATAGCTAGGGCTAAAGAACTTATAGAACAAGCTAGAACTAAGTTTGCTGACAAATCAGAAACTAGTGTAAAACAAGGGCATGAATTACTAGTGCAAGCGCATCAGGAATTAAAATTAGCACATAGTGACCTTAAGGAAATAGTCGCAAGTTTTAGGGCTAAAGGCGGCGCTAAAGTTACTGAGGAATTAGAGGTATCTGAGACAGATGTTAGTGCAACAACTAGTACTGATACTACAAGTAGTTCAGATACAAGTACTAGCGATACACAAACAACGGCTGTTACAGGAGCAGTTACTGTTGATTTGTCTTCTAGCGAGTCAGATAATACTGTGTCTACAGAAGTAACCACATCTACAGAGACTACAACATATTCGACTTCGACTGCATCAGCAGGCTGTCCTTTTACAGAACCTACTGCAACATGCGGAACAAGTTTAGATAGTGTTGAGACATCATCAGACACTGTGCCTGGTGTAGAAGAGGACACTGCGTAAATTTAATATATTGGTAATGTGGTGAATTGATATGACGCAGATTAAAAATTTTTTATTTTTATCTTTGTTTTTATTAGTAGTATTAACTGCATGCACTAGCCAAACTGAAACCAAAGAAGCTAAGCTAGACACTTCTCAAGTTAGTACGCCGATAGACAATGATATTAATAATATAGACACAGAAAACAGTGATCTAAATGACAATGACTTAGAAGGCTTGGACGATGATCTGAGCGCTATAGACAGTATTTAGATTTTTCTCTTCTTTTTTTAAATTTACAAACTTTTCAGTGAAATTTGTTAATTCAAAACCTTTAAATAGAAATTTAATTAGAAAACATTTATGCAATCAAAAAAAGGTGCAATTGAACTTTCTATGACTACAATAATAGTTATAGTAATAGGGGTTACTCTTTTAATTTTGGGTTTGGTTTTCGTGAGAAATATTTTTAGTAAGACTGAGCAGTTGGGACTACAGGCCTTTGAGCAGGCTGAAAAAGAAATACAGCAAAGAATTGGTGCAACTGATAGGATTTATGTTAGTGGTGGTTTAACTTGGACAATAGAACCAGGAAAACCATTAGGACGTCTTGTTGCTATTCAGAATTTTGATGAGAATTTAGAGTCAAGTGCAGATTTTAAAGTTGAAATTAAACCGACTGACGGTAAAGGCAAAGAAGAATGGTTTAAGATATCACAGCCAGGAAAAATTAAAGCAGGAAACAGAGCAACTGTTCCAATAGAAGTAAGACTGCCGACTGGATTGCCTCCCGGCAGTAGCTATGCATTTATAATTAGAGTAGGCAAAGGAAGCGAAGAGTATTCTTCTCAGTCAATAATAGTTTCTATAAAAGAATGACTTAGTAAATGTTTTAATTAATTTTTATGATATGGGCCTGGTGGGATTTGAACCCACGACACTACGGTCTTCAGCCGTATGCTCTCCATAACCGAAATTTTTCCTCAGGTTGAGCTACAGGCCCGTTTAAAATTTTAATTTGTAGTATATTCTTAAATCTTTTGTATGTGAAACGCAATTAATGGAAAGCTTTTAATAATTAGTTTCTTGTATTTTTTTATGAACTCGAATGATGTTTATAATTATAAAGTTATAGAAACTAAATGGAGAAAGTTTTGGGAATCTAAAGGAGTCTATAAGTTTAATGCTAAATCAAAATCTAAGCCACCTCCAACCGTTTCTGGCAAGATGCATATAGGACATGCTTTTAGTTATTCTCAGCAAGATTTTATTGTCAGATACCACAGGATGAAAGGAGAAGGTGTTTTTTATCCATTTGGTACAGACGATAATGGTTTGCCTACAGAAAGATTAGTTGAAAGACTAAAGAATGTTAAATCTACTAAAATGAGCAGGCAGGATTTTGTTAAGCTATGCGAAAAAACAATTAAGGAAATTAAAGATGATTTTATAAATGATTGGAAGGTAATAGGTATGAGTTGTGATTTTTCTAATGCTTATTCTACTATAGATAAACATTGCAGAAGAACTTCTCAGAAATCTTTTATTGATTTATTTAAAAAAAATTTAGTTTATCAAAGAGAAGCGCCGACAATGTGGTGTGTTCATTGTCAGACTGCAATTGCGCAGGCAGATTTAGAGGACAAAGAACTAGACTCTACTTTTAATGATGTTAACTTTAAATTGGAAGATGATAGCAAGATAGTTATAGCAACTACAAGGCCTGAATTACTCGGAGCTTGTGTTTGTGTTTATGTTCACCCAGATGACAAAAGATACAAAAGGTATGTTGGGAAAAAAGCAATAGTTCCTTTGTTCAATTATAATGTTCCTATATTTGCTGATGAGTCTGCCAATCCTGAGAAAGGAACTGGAATGTTAATGATTTGTAGTTATGGTGATAAGTACGATGTGGAAGCAATAAAGAAAAGAAAATTGGAGCCTAGAGTGATTTTTACTAGAGATGGTAAATTAAATGGGCTTGCTGGCAAGTATGAAGGCTTGAACATAAAGGAAGCTAGAAAGGAAATATTAAATGACTTAGAAAAAGAGAATTTATTAGTTTCTAAGAAACCCATAAAACACATAGTTAATGTTCATGAGAGATGCGGAATTGAGGTAGAATTTCTAAGCACAAAACAGTGGTTCATTAAAGTTTTAGACAATAAAAAAAAGTTTGTGGATGCAGGCAGAAAAATAAAATGGCATCCAGAGTTTATGAAGTTAAGATATGAACATTGGATTGAAGGACTGCAATGGGATTGGTGCATAAGCAGGCAGAGGCATTTTGGAATTTCTTTTCCAGTTTGGAATTGTAAGAAATGCGGAAGTGTTATTGTTGCTGAAGAAAATAATTTACCTGTTGATCCTTTAGTTGATAAGCCTAAGAAAAAATGCAAATGCAGTTCTAGCAGCTTTGAAGGAGAAAATGACGTTATGGATACATGGGCAACTTCCAGTGTTACTCCACAAATAATTTTGAATTGGGCAAAGGATGGTGTTTATGATTTAGAATTTAAGAAGTTATATCCTTGCAGTTTAAGGCCTCAGGCTCATGATATAATTAGGACATGGGCTTTTTATACAGTAGTTAAAGGTATTTATCACAATGATGAAGTGCCTTGGAAAAATATTGTTATTTCTGGTCATGTTTTAGATCCTAAGGGCGAGGCAATGCATAAATCCAAGGGCAATGTAATTGAACCTGCACAAGTTTTAGATAAATTCTCTGCAGACGCTCTTAGGTTTTGGGCAGCAGGTTCTAAATTGGGAGATGATCTAAGGTATTTGGAGAAGGATTTATTAACTGGGCAAAGAACAATAAATAAACTTTGGAATGCCTACAAGTTTTGCAAATCTCATTTTGGTAATTATAAATTAAAAAAAGTAGAACTTGAGATTATTGATCAATGGATATTACATAAATTAGAGAATACTATTAAAGTATGCACTGAAAGTTTTGAATCTTACGAGTACAGCAAAGCTAAATGTGCAATAGAATTATTTTTCTGGAAGGATTTTTGTGATAATTATTTAGAGTTTATTAAATACAGGCTGTATTCAGAAAAATTAACTAAAGGCAAAGAGAGTGCCTTGTACACATTACATATTTGCTTTTTGAACATAATAAAATTGTTTGCACCAATCATGCCTTATGTTACAGAGGAGATTTATCAAAATATGTTTATAAATATTGAGAATAAAGAAAGTGTTCATATTAGTAACTGGCCTGTTTTGAAGTTTAAGTTAGATGAGAGATTTGTTGAGGTAGGAGATGAATTTGTTAGAGTTATAGGCTTTGTCAGACAGGAAAAAGCTAAAAATTTAAAGTCTCTTAAAGAGCCAATTAAGGTATTGACAGTTGATAATCTTATTTTAAACAATGTTGAAAATGACCTTAAAGCAGTAATTCAGGCAGAAAAAATAGAGTATGGAAAAGAACTTAAGGTTGAGTTTTAGTTTATATTTTGGCGAGGTAAGTAATGCTAGATACAAAACAACAGTATAAACTTAGGAAATTTGTCAATGAGTTAAAGCAATATAGAGGACGACATACAGAATTTGTCAGCGTATATATTCCTGCTGGCTATGATATAATTAAAATTATACAACATCTAGCTCAGGAACAAGGGACTGCTTCTAATATTAAAGACAAGACAACAAGATTAAATGTGCAAGATTCTCTGGAAAGAATGATAAGGCATTTGAGACTGTATAGCAAGACTCCTGAAAATGGATTAGCTGCTTTTGCTGGAAATATTGCTAGCCAAGAGGGAAAACAAGATATTAAGATTTGGAGTATTGAACCTCCTGTTCCTGTGAATGTTAGAATGTATAGATGCGATCAGACTTTTGTTTTAGGTCCTTTAGAAGAAATGATGCAGATTAATGAAATTTATGGCTTGATTGTTATGGATAACAGAGAATCTACAATTGGATTTTTGAGAGGGAAAAGTATTCAGGTTGTTAGAGATTTTACTTCTTCAGTTCCTGGAAAGGTTAAGGTTGGAGGCTGGTGTTTGGATCCTGAAAGTTTAGTTTATTTAGATGATGGTAGAATTGTTCCTATTAAAGAAGTAAGTAAAAATAATATAGTCAGTGGTTTTAATTTTGAGAATACTTTAATTAATAATTCAAAAGTTTTAGGATCTTCTATAACTAAACACAAAAAAATATTGAAAATTATTACTGGATATCCAAGACTAGAAATTGATTCTTCTTCAAATCATACTTTCTTTGTATGGAATAAAGGTAAAATAAGTGAAAAAACAGCTTCTGAATTAAAAATTGATGAAGACTTTTTATTAATGCCTGAAAAAATAGATTTTAATGGAGAACTACAAAGATTAAATTATAAAGGCGATAACAGCACTAAATTGCCTGTAATTCTTACAGAAGATTTAGCAAGATTTGTCGGTTATATGATTGGGGATGGAAGTTATGATAAAGATAATAGGATTGAACTTGTTGAACAAAGAGAAGATGTTGCTAGATACTATGAATCTTTAACTTATAATATATTTGGTAAAAAACCTTCTTTTAGATATAGGAATGATAAGCATTATTATGAAATAAGACTTAATAGCAGAAATATTGTTAGGTTTGTTAAAAATCAATTCCCAGAAAAGAAATACTGTGAGACTTCTTTAGTTCCGACAAAAATTATGTTATCTAAGAATGAAGTTGTTGCTTCTTTTTTGAAGGGTATTTATGATGCTGAAGCTTATCCTGTAAAAGATGAAGTTGGAATTGCAATGAAGAATAAATCTTTAGTTAATCAGGTAAGGTTATTATTGTTAAGGTTTAGTATTATAGGTTCTTTTTGCTATGCTGGACGTGGCAAATGGGTAATTAGAATTACTGATAAAGAATCTTTGATTAATTTTAAAAATTATATTGGTTTTGTTGCTGAAGATAAAATTGTTAAATTGAATAAGTTAATAGAATTAACAACAGAGAGAAACAATATTAGACAGGTTACTCCCTCTGGAAAATGGATTAGAGGATTAATAGAGCAATTTGGTTATTTAAAACAAGATTTTAAATCCGCATCAATGTTTTTATGTAATAAGAGAGCAATGAGTAAAGGAGTATTTGGACGTGTTTTCTTAAATAGGCTAAAAACTGAAGTTGAACTATATGAAGAATTAAAGAAAGTTGTAGATTATCCTTTAATACCAATTAAGATAAAGAAGATTCAGGTTATTGAAGGAGAAAATGAGTTAATTGATATTAGTGTTCAAGGTAAGAATTTCTTTGCTAATGGTATTTTAGTTCACAATAGTCAGCAACGTTACGCAAGATTAAGAGAAGAAGCTGCAAATGAATTTTACAAAAGAATTGCTGAAGTTGCTAATATAGAATTTGCTGCTGTAGGCAAAGATTTGAAAGGTATTTTAATTGGTGGGCCTGGGCCTACTAAGGAAACTTTTGCAAATGGAGATTATTTGCACAATGAACTAAAGAAGAAAATTGTTGCGATAAAAGATATTACTTATACTGATGAGCAAGGCCTTCATGAGTTAGTAGAGAAATCACATGACACTCTAGCTGAAGCTGAAATTATAAAGGAGAAGGAAATTTTAAATGAATTTTTTACTTTGCTATCAACAAATTCTGATAAAGTTCTTTATGGAGCTGATGATATTATAAAGGCCTTAGACTATGGCGCTGTTGATAGAATATTAATATCAGAAGCTTTTCCTAGAATAGATGAGTTTGAGGAAAAAGCTAATGCTGTCGGAACCAAGGTTTTTATTGTTAGTGTAGAAACAAAGGAAGGTGTGCAATTAAGGGATTTGGGTGGTGTTGGGGCTATATTGAGGTACGCTATTAATCTTTAATTTATTTTTATACTAAGTGTGCCGCAAGCCTTTTAAATCATTACAGGTGTTTAACATTTATGCAAGAAGACAAGAATAAAGTAGAGACAGTTTTATTTACTATAGGTAGGTTTATAGAGCTAGAAGAATTAGGCAAACTCTGCGGCATGGGAAGTATTGGATATTTAAAAGATGTTCTTCAGGAGTTAAAAAAAGATTATGATGTCAGGAGTTCAGCCTTAGAAATAGTAGAACAGGGTGAGAGATGGAAATTAAACATCAAGAGAAATTACTTGTATTTAACTGAAAATTTGCTGACAGATTCTGAACTAGACAGACCAACTCAGGAAACTTTAGCAATTATTGCTTATAAAAATCCTGTTTCTCAAAGCGAGATAATAAAAATAAGGGGAAACGGTGCTTATGACCATGTAAAATTACTAAAGGAATTTGGGTTTATAGTAAGTGAGCCAATGGGAAGAACAAGAATATTAAAGCTGACTACTAAATTTTATGATTATTTTGATGTCGTTGAGAATCAGTTAAGAAGCAAAATTCAGACCATATTTGGAAGCGAGGTTAATACTAATACAAATGATAGCAGTACTCAAACGCAAAATCAAGAATGAGTACATATTACTATTCTTATTGTTTTTATTTGTTCTGAGTTTTAGACTGTATTTTGCTTTTCAGACAGGTCATTTTAATACAGATGATTCTTACTTTCATCTGAGGCATATAGAAAGTATTGTTCATGAGAAAAGTATATTGGTTTATGATGATCTAAGTTATGGTGGGAGGCTTGTGCTTTATCCTCCGTTGTTTCATATTTTGATGGCATTATTAACTTTTGGCTCTATGTTTATGCTTAAATTAATTCCAGAAATTCTAATATCTTGTACTGTTTTTGTTGTTTATATTATAGCTAAGAACATGAGCGGTAACAGTTACGCGGCTTTATTTTCTGCTTTATTGTCTTCGTTTTATCCTATTCTTTTTTTTGAAACACTCAATAATATTTCTGTGTATTCTTTAGTAATACCTGTTTTATTTCTAATGCTTTATTCATTATTGAACCTTGAGAACAAGTTTTATTTATGGTTTTTTATTATTTCTTCATTTATGTTGCCCTTGCTGCATTCTTCTGCGTTGGTATTTGTCGTAGTTATTTTTATTTATTTTTTATTACTAACTGGCGGCGCATTAACAGCAACAAAGTTAAAAAAAGAGGCAGTAGTTTTTTCAATTTTGTTAATGATATTATTGCAGTTTATAATATACAAGAAAGCTTTTTTGGATTATGGAATGAGCGTTTTATGGCAAAATATACCTTCTAATATTCTTAGTGACTCTTTTAGGAAATTGGTTCCTATAGATTTGTTGATTGGAATTGGGTTATTACCTTTAATATTTGGAAGCTTTGGTGTTTATTTATCTGTATTCAGAGAAAAAAGAAAAATTGATTTTATGTTTGTTGCTTTTTCTATTTCTATATTGCTGTTAATTGTATTTAGATTCTTAACAATTTCTCTTGGCTTAATGTTTTTAGGCTTGGCTCTTTCTATTTTTTCATCTGTTTCTCTTAGTAAGGTTTATAGTTATCTGGCTAATTTAAAATTTAAACATATTAGGAATTTATTTACTATTTTACTATTAATTGCTTTTGCTTTTTCTTCTTTTATGCCTTCGCTGTCTGCTGCTAAAGACAGCAATGAAATTGCAAATTCTAAATTTAAGGAAGTTAGTTGGATTAGTATTAATACAAAAGACGTTGATACTGTTGTTTTAGGAAATCTTGGTGAGGGTAATCTTATAGCAGCTATAGGAAACAGGAGAAATGTTGTTGATAGTGATTTTGTTTTAGCTCCTAACCCTGTTGGCAGGGCAAAAGATGTTGAGGTGGTATACACAACTGTCAGTGAGGCAATAGCTACTAGCCTTCTAAGAAAATATGATGTAAAACTTATTTATCTTTCTGACGATACAAAAGATACTTACAAGATAGATAGTTTAAAGTATGCTAAAAGAAGCAAATGCTTTGATTCATTAAGGGGAGGCAGATATTATGTCTTTAAGTGCTAAGATCTATTTTTATTTTTTATTTTTACTTTGCATTATTTCTTTACTTTCACTAATAATAATAAGAGAAAAATTCAGCGATGGATTGCTTATAGGTTCTGACAGCTACAAGAGCTTAAGGTTTGCCAATGAATTTAGCAGTAGTAGCTCCATTAGTTATGATAGTTTAAGTTATGGAGGCAAGCCGTTTATTGAAGAAAAAGCTTGGTATATTTTATTAAGCATTAATCCTGTTTTTCTGTCCAGATTCCTGCCTTTTATTTTTGGACTGCTTTCTTTTATTGTGTTTTATCTTTTAGTTAGTAAGATCAAGCCAGAGATAAAGTTTGTTTCTTCTTTTCTTTTGATTATTTCTCCTGCATTTTTATATTTGTTTTCTACTTCTACTAAATATTCTGCATCTATTTTTTTTATATTGCTTGGATTTTATATGTTTGCCATAGATAGAAAGTTATTTGGTTTTATATCTTTCTTTTTTACAGGCTTCTTTTCAATTTTGTCGCTCTTGGTTGTATTATTTTTATTTTTCTGTTATTGCCTAAAGAAAGAAAAATTTGATGATTTTTATATTATTTTTATTGGTTTTATTTTTGTATTTTTGATTCAATTTTATAGCATATTTACTTTGGGTTTGTCTCAATCTGTTTTAGGTTTTACCAAGTTTAGTTTTTCAGGTTTAATTTCTTTTGTAGTTTTTGGATTCGGAGGGAAGTATGGGTTTGGCTTTTTTATGTTATTTCTCGCTTTTATAGGCATATATAAATACTATAATATTAAACTCAGGTTTTTATTTGTTTATTTGTTTATATTTTTGTTATTGTTTTTGAGTTACTATTTTAATTTCTTACTGTCTTATTTGTCTTTTATTATCGCTTTTTTTGCTGCCTTTGGATTGATGCCTTTTATTTTTGGAGAGTGGAAGGAGAGGTCATTTAAGTTTTTAACACTGCTTGTTATTTTTTGCGGACTTTTATTTTCTTTATTAGTTTTTTATAACCAAGTTTCCAGTTTTGAGCCAACGCCTAGTTTTTTTGAGGGTATAAGATTTTTAGAAGATAAAAATTCTGAAGGAACTGTTCTAGCAGACTACCGTTTTGGAAATTATATAAATTACATTGGCAAAAAAACATTGCTGGATGAAAACTTTTTGTATGCTCCAGAACCAATTGTCAGAAAAAAGGATATTGATTTTTTGTTTAATAACATAGATATAAATCTTACAGTTTCTTTGCTTAACAAACATGATGTTGGTTATATTTTTATAGATAATAGACTTAAGAAGGAAGTATTTAACAATGAAGACAAGGGCTTTATGTTTTTGCTTAAGTACAGCCCTGCTTTATTTTTTAAAGCATTTAATAATACTGAAGTTGATGTTTGGTATAATAGAAATATCAAATCATAACGTAAGATTAATAAGATTTAGTTATAGGTTTTATTGTCATGATATTTGAGATTTATATTTGGGTATTGTCTTTTATATCTGTATTTGTAGCTTTGCTGTGGGTTATAGTTAATTATACTTCTAAAAATTACAAAATTGATAATATTAAATTAAAAGATTTACCTTTTGTTACTGTGGCTGTTCCTGTTTGGAATGAGGAAGATACTATAATTCCAACCTTGAATTCTATATTACACCAGAATTATCCCAAAGATAAAATTGAGATTATAGTTGTTGATGACAAGAGCAGCGATTCTACTTTTGATGTTGTTAAAAAATTTATAAAAAATGGAAATTATTCTAATATAAATTTGATTAGACATAAGCTAAATTTAGGCAAGGCTGGGGCTTTGAATACCGCGCTAAAGATTGCAAGAGGAGGGTTTTTTTGGGTTTATGATGCAGATTCCATATCTTCTAGAAATCTGCTAAAAAACATGATTACAAGATTTTTTGAGCAAGGAAATTCTGATGTTGCTGCAGTTGTAGCTATTACACTGATAAAAAATAAAGGCAATTGGATTGCGAAGATGCAGAGACTGGAGTATATAATGGCAGCATTTGTAAGGAAATTATTAGGGTCAGTTGATACGTTACATATTACAAATGCCCTTAGTTTGTTTAGAACGAAAGTTATTAGGAATTTAGGAGGATACGACACTGGCAATCTAACTGAAGATCTTGAGATTGCTCTGAAATTAAGATACAACGGCTATAGAATTGTTATGTGTGAGAATGGCAACTTCCATACCAATGTGCCTGAGACAATGAGAAAGATGTGGATGCAGAGAGTAAGATGGTTTAGGGGTTTTATACACAATAACATCAAGTACAGGAAATTTATATTCAATAAGAATTTTGGTTTATTAGGTTTATTTCAAATTCCAATAGAAGTGTTTTTTTTATTGATTGTGTTTATTTCAGTTATAGTATTTAGTTATCATTTTTTAGACATTTTAATAGACTTTATATTTGAGATTTACATAAAAAGATTTGGCATATTTGATTTTACTTATCCAGGAATTCAACAGCTTATTTTAAATACAAATTTTAAGCTTTTATTTCCCTCTACAGTTGTCTTAATTCTTGGTCTATATTTGTATTTATCTGCCCATGATTACGTTGGAGAGAAGTGGAGGTTTTATATACCTTCATTATTATATTTATTTGTTTATCCAATATTTAGAAGCATGCAGTGGGTTCATGCTTTAGTATTGGAATTATTTAGGGCTGAGAGAAAATGGTAAATGTATTCAGGAAAATAATGCTGTTTACTGCACTTTTGTTAGCTTTAGTTATATTTGTTGCTGGTTTATATGCTGGATTTTTGCTGGATAGTTATAGGATTGGCAATGCTGATAATTCTTTGTTGAACAAGCAATTGGATGTTGATAGTTTTGTTATTGAAAAAGATTTTTTTGAAACTTTTGGAGCTAAAGATTGTAGTTTATTATTAAATAGGGTTCAGGCTTTAGGTGGGGATTTAGCTGACATAGGTAATACTCTTGCAAGATATGACGCGAAGAGCATATCTCATGGAGATTACTATGAAGTCCTTAAAAGAAAATACTTTTTGTTTGAAATCAAGACTTATACTTTGAAGAGACAAATGATTGATATTTGCCCGGATGATGAGTCCAATATAATTTTGTTTTTTTACAATGTTGAGAACAATCAATATTCATTGAACCAAGGTTATGTTTTAGACAATATAGTTAAAAAATACAAAAATACTGTTGTATTGTCTTTTGACAAGGACTTTAATGATACTGCCCTAAGGTCTTTTGTAAGTTATTACAATGTTACTACAGCTCCAACAATAGTAGTAAATTTTCATAAGAAGTTTGAAGGATATACTCCTGAATATTTAATTACTCAGAATCTTAAGGAATAACTAGGTATTTTTGGCATTAATAATTTTTATAAACATCTTGATATTTTTAATCTCATGGTTAATTGTGAGCTTTGTGGAAGTGAAAGTGTTTTATTTTCTGCTTTTGTTGAAGGAATTAAATTAAGAGTTTGCTCCAACTGCAAGAAATTTGGGAAGGTTATTGAAGAACCTATTGTTAAGAAACATGAAAGGATTATTAATATAAAGAATGAAGTTGTTGATTGCATTACAGATGATTTTAGTGTAATTGTTAAAAACTCAAGGGAGAGCAGAGGATTAAGTCAGCATGATCTTGCCAATTCAATAAATGAAAAGGAATCTTTATTATCTAAGATTGAGCAAGGTTCTATTAAACCTAGTATAAAATTAGCTAGAAAGCTGGAAAGATTTTTAGGATTGAAACTTGTGGTTAAAGAAAAAATAGCTGAAGCACCAATAACAAAAGTTAATAATTCTGCTTTAACTATAGGAGACTTTGTAAGAAAGTAATAATTTGTTATTAGTTAATAGTATCGGTATCTTTTAATAGTTCTTTTATGAAGATTTAATTCAATGGAAAGAGGCTTTTGGATGAAGTTTGTTGGTGGTCTTCTAGTTTTATTTTTAGTATTTATGTTTTTAGGTTTTTATTCAAGTGACAATGTGACAGGAAATCCAATTTTAGAATTTAGTAAATTTAAATTTTTTAGGAAGGCAACAGAAACTGCTAGTTTGAAACCAGTTGTAACTAATGCTTCTTCACCTCTTATTGTTGAAAGACTTCCTATTGAGAAAACAATTACTACTAAATATGGGAGTTTTGCAGTTCCCAGGTTTGTAGTTCCTAAGGCTCCACCAATTTCAAAAAAACATTTGGAGCTGTCTACAGCAACTTCTTTGGATGTTAGTGCTTGTACAGTTATAGATACTCCTGGTAATTATGTTCTTACTACAGATTTAACAGGTGCCCCTATAAGCAATAGTCCTCAAGGCCTAAGTAATTCATATTCTTGTATTAAAATAACTTCTTCTGATGTTAATTTAGATTGCAATGGTCATGCAATAACTGTATTTGATCAGCCAACATTTGAGGGCATGGCAATTTCTGTTTTTTCAGCAAATAATGTTAATATTTCTTCTTGTTCTATATATTCTAATTATAATCCTAGTAATCCTATAAATTATTCTAGAGCTACTAATTGGAATGTTACTGGGGTATTTCTACAAGATGTTAAATCAGCTAAAGTATTTTCTAATAAAATTAGTAGCATTGATGTTGGATTAAATTTAACAAAGTCTTCCAACAGTATTATTAATTTTAATACAGTATTAAATGCTGGGACAAGCATAGGAAGTTATCAGAGTTATTCTAATGAAATATCTTCCAATGGAATTTCTACTAGTGGTAGCACAACCGGTCTTGCAGTAGATCTTTATAATACAAGTTCTACAGTTATTGATTCAAATAATATTTATAATACAGGTAATGGAATTAAAATAGCAGGAAAATCTTCTTATTTAAATGCGAAAGGTTATTATAGTCCGGATAGAACTTCAAGTAATAATATTCTTTCAAATAATGTTATTTTGGGAAACAGAGAATATGGAGTTATTTTTGATAGTGTTAATAATAATCTATTGTTGAATAATTCAATTTATGGTAATATGTGGAGCGGTGTTTCGATAACTTTATCTAAAAATATAAGATTATTTTCAAATACTATTTTTAATAACCTTAGAGAGGGAGTTTATATAAGTAATTCTAATAGCACATGGATTGGTTATAATAAGATTAGTTCTAGTTATCGTGGTATTGTTATTATTAGTGGAGCAGATAATTCATTAGGATATAATAATATTTATAATAATAATTATGGAACATATATAACTAATTCTTATATTAGTAGCATGGCTTCTATTACTGGTGATCATTATTATGGAAATAGGGGAGGCGATATATATATTGAAAATCCATCTCCAAACCCATTAAGGAAAAATTTTGTTGGTTTTTCAGATGTAGTATTTGATAATCCTAGAGGAGACTTTAAAGACTATACTAGATTTAGTATGTTTGATATAGTAGATCTTACTGGAAGTTATGTTTTAAGCTGGTCTTCATCAAATTCTTCAGTTGCGCCACTTCCTGGAAATGTTAGATCTTTTGAAAATAAATTTGTTAAAATAAGCTATCCATTTGGAAGTGGAAATATAGAAGTAGCAAGATGGCATTGGAATGATAGTGAGTTAGTAGGCTATAATGAAAATAAGTTTGCTTTATATAAAAGAGATGCTAATACTAATCTTACAAGTGCATGGGTGAAAGTTTATCAGTTATTACCTGTAAGTGTAGGAGACAACACTTTGGAAATAACCAATATGCCTTTCTCTGGTAAATCAAATATAGTATATGCACTTGTTCAAGAAAGTTAGGACTTGTTTTTCTAGCGTAAATTTTATTTATTTTGTTTTTCTCTTATTTTTATGAATAAGAAAAAATTAGCCATAGAATTAAGCAGGCTTCAGCATTTAATAAAGTTTAATGTTAACTTAGAACAGTATGAAAGTGATAGCAATATTGCTTCTGAATTGTTGTGGCTTGCTTATCAAAGTGGAGACATAAATGGAAAAGTTGTTGCAGATTTTGGATGCGGCAATGGAATATTAGGTATTGGTGCTTTATTATTAGGAGCGAAATTTGTTTACTTTTTAGATTCTGACAAAAATGCCTTGGAAGTTTGCAAAGTTAATTTATTGAATTTTTATTCTGGAGAAAATTATGAACTGGTTTTGGGCGATGTTTCATTATTTAGTAAAAAAGTCAATACAGTTATTATGAATCCACCGTTTGGAGTTCAAAAGAGAAAGGCAGACAAATCATTCTTAGAAGTTGCAATGAAATATACAGACAATATTTATTCCATACATAAAATAGAAAGCAAAAATTTTATAGAAAAACTATGCGAAGAAAGGGATTTTGCAGTTCAGAATATAGTTGAGAGAGATTTTGCAATTGGTAAAATTTACAGGTTTCATAAAAAGGAAAAACATAAATTCAAAGTTGGTATTTGGACAATAAAAAGGAATGTTTAAATATTGCAATGTAATTAATATTTGATTATGAAAAGAGGTATATTTTTATTTTGTGTTTTTTTGTTTATTATAATTACTTCTTTTAGTGTTTTTGCTTTTGGCGAAATAGGAGGTCTTGGTGGTTTAGGAACACTGCCCTGGTATACAAGCTATAGGGTCTTAGATAATAATTACGAAGGTGAGTGTGGTTTTGTTCAGGATCAAGAAACTGATGACGGACTTATTGTTCCTGGCCGTTGGCAGTGTTCTAGTTCAGAACCATATGGTTGCTATAATGATCTTTTTAAGACTGCTTATGTTTGTAGCGCTAGCACTTATTGTGGCATTTCTCAATATTACATAAGAAGTAGGGATATTTTTGTAGATAAAATAAGTTGCTTACCAAAAGGCAATATAGGAGATTATTGCAGTGCAAATAATCAATGTCTTAGCAGAAGATGTGATGTTCAAACCAACAAATGTGATTGTTCTATTGTTGTTTATGCAGGCGTAACTGGGGAAGACTGTAATAGTAATGGAGTGCCAGATAATTTATGCCCTGATACTCCTTGCTTAGGTGGTTTTAATTGTGATAGAAATAGTGGATCTTGTGTTTTGTCTCAACAACAAGATGCAATATATAGGGCATTAGATGATGTTTTTACAGCTGAAGGCTACACATTTACTTCTGGTGGCTATAATGCAATAAAAAATATTGCAGGAAGTTGTGGCTCTGGCAGCAATTTGAGCTGTGTAAATTATCTTTATTCAAATAATTTATTAAGTGCTTGTGTAGAAGTGGATCAGACAAATAGTGTTAGGAATGTACAAGTTTGTGCTTTAAATAATTATTGCAGTTCAAGTGGCCAAAGTTATAGCTGTGTTGCTAGAAAATCTGAGAATGAAAATTGCCAGAATAGTTATGAATGTTCAACTAATCAATGTCAAAATGGAAAATGTGTTCCCGGTGTTTTTACATTTCCTATAGCGCCTTGCGGTACTGATTTTGACTGCGCTGCTGGACAAATTTGCGATGAAAGATTTTGTAAAGATGAAGAAGGACAGATTTGTAGTTTGTCTTCTGAATGTCTAAGCAATAATTGCCTTTCTGGTATTTGTGAAAAGTCATGTTCACAAGATAGTAACTGTTCTATTGGTGATACTTGTAGTGGCGGCGTGTGCAAATCATCAGAAGGAGATTATTGTATTTCAAATAATCAATGTCAGAGCAATAATTGTGCTAATAATAGATGTGCTTCTTCTGTTTTGTTAGGATGTACTACTGATGCTGATTGCCCAAGCGGAACTTGCAGAAATAATGAATGTGTTTCTGGCGCTGTTCCTAGCATAACAAGCTGCAGCAGTAATTCAGATTGCAGTGTTAATCAGACATGTGATTCTGGAGCTTGCAAGAAGACTACAGCACAAGGCTGCAGTATTTCTTCTGAATGTCTAAGCAATAACTGTGTTAGTGGAAATTGTTCGAGATCATGTAATAGAGATTCAGACTGCTCTAACAATTATGACTGCAGTTCTGGAATGTGCAAGGCGCCTGACAACAGCGCTTGTATTACGAACAATCAATGCCAGGGAGGAAACTGCACTAATAGCAAATGCATTTCACAGGCATGCACAAGAGATTCAGATTGTGCGTCTAATTATGAATGCACAAATAATAAGTGTGTTGAAATTGAAGAAGAAACTACAGGCTTAAGCTGCAATGATGTAAGCGGGATTGTGTGCAGCACTGGAAAATGCATAAATGGAGCATTAAGCACAAACACAAGGGAAATTAATTGCTGTGTATCTTCAGGACAGGGAACTCTTGGATGCGAGGGAGCTCCCCAATATATATCTGCTTTAAGCAGTGCAATAAGGTTTGACAAATCCTGCTTAAGCAATGGGATGTCAGAAGTCAAAGTTGTTGATGTCTCAAATGAAAACAGGCAGTTTACACAAGATGAATTATCTGCTTTAGGATTAACAAGCCAGACTTATACAGAACAAGACTACAGCTGTGGAGGAATTACAGTATCACCTAAGGAAGCGCAGACTGTAAATGGATATAGCTTAATGGCTTTATTAGTTTCATTTGCTATTCTTTTTGCTTATTATTTTTGGAACAAAAAATAGAAAGCTTTTAAAATATTAGTTTGTTGCAAATTGCATGGAAATTCAGACTTTGAAAGAAGATAAAGATTTAATTGAGCTGAAAATTATTGGTGAAGGGCACACTTTGTGCAACGTTCTTAGAAGTGAATTATCTGAAATGGAAGACATCTCTTTTGTGAGTTATAACTTAAAACATCCTTTGGTTAGTTCTCCTGTCTTAGTTTTAAAAGCTAAAAAAGGCAAGCCCAGAAAATTACTTCTTGATTGCATACAGTCTTTAAAAGATAAAACTAAGCAGTTGAAAGCATTATTACCTAAACTTAGTTAATTTTATATAATGTTCTTAATTATTGAATTAGATGGGTAAAAGAGGAAATAGTTTTATTGTTTTTTTGTTTTTAATTATTTTATTTATTTTGTTTTTTGTTTTAAGATCTATGAATTTTGTAGGAAATACAGGATATGCTGTTAACAATGGAGGCCTTACTGTCAATGATGTTTATTTTGTGAAAACTGATATTTTGGAAGACAGTTCTTTTAGAATTGTAGAAAATGCAACTGAATTTTACAAAGGAGATGTTGTAGGGTGTTTGTTTTTTTATGACCTTACTGAAGGCTCTAATGCCACTCTTAGTATTGGTTTTTACTCTAAAGATAAAATTATAGATAATCCTGATGTTTTGTATTCAGATATTTTGAATATAGAAAGTGACTATGTTTTTTACAATGAAAGTGCAGGCATAGCTCTTTTTGAGGCAAGCGAATATAAACCAGGTTCTTGGAAGTGTTTTGCTTTGTGGGATAGCTCTAATAAAATATCCAATAAAATTGATATGAAAAATAGAGCACCAATTCTAAAAGAACCTGTTCCTCCCATTTCTTTAGACATTGAAGGAAATTATTTAGGTGAAGGTAAGCTTGACTTGAATAATTTTTTTTCAGATATTGAAGATGATAAGCTTATTTATGGGGCAGTAGGCCAGATTAACATACAGATTTTTGTTGATGAAAATGGAATTGTTGCTTTTAGTAATCCTAGCAAATGGGAAGGCTATGAATCTATTTTGTTCAGGGCTTATGATGGAGAACTAGGTACTTTTAGTAATAATATTACCATTAAGGTTGGTTCTGGAACAAACCAGTCTGGTCAAGCAGGCTGTGTTACTGTTTGGGATTGTAATTGGGAAACTTGCGTTAATGGAAAACAAAATTGTGTTTATTTTGATAGAAATAATTGCGGCAGTGATATTGATAAACCTGCAAATTTAGTAAGAGAGTGTTCTTTGTCGCAGCCTCAACAATCACCTAATGATGCGTCTAAAGTTATAGGTGGAGACTTGAAGAATTTTAATGCTAATGTTCCTGTAACTATAGATACAAAAAGAGTTTTATTAATATTGGGATTAGTTGTTTTAATTCTTTTAATAGTTAGTCTTGGAGGCTACTTGTTATTTTCTTCCAGGAAAAAATCTTCTCAAACAATTAAGGAAAGCAAAAAAGAACCTGAGAATGTGAGTTCTGGCCAGGTGAAAGTTGAGCAGGCTAAAACTGAGGGAAGTATTGGAAACATTAGCGAACTAAGGAATTATATAATTAGTGCTTTAAAGCAAGGACAGAAAGAAGCTAAGATAATAATAGATTTGCAAGCTTCTGGATGGAAGAAAGAGGACGTAGATTCAGGCTTGAACTATGCCAAACTTAAAATTTTTGTTGAGAAAAAATTAGCTCAAGGAATTAACAAGGATGAAATAATTTCCACTTTGAAAAAAAAGGGCTGGAAGGACGAAATGATTAAATCTATTTTTGAAAAGTAATTATATTTTATTTGCTGTTATTTTTGCAATGTTTTCCAGAAAGTCAATGCCTGCATAACCAATTATTAAGTTTAGAAGGTGATTTGTTGTGAGACTTAATGATGTTATCATGCCAATTACTGAAGATATTATTAACGTTGTAATTAAATATATTATTTTGAATTTTTTTGTCTTTTTATTTATTCTATAATATTTTATTAAACCTACAGCTGCTCTTATAGCTCCACCAAATAATCCAAATAGCGCAGCTATTATTATTTCAGACATTTTTAGAAAGTGATTAATTATCTTTATATAGTTTTAGATTTGTGATTTCGGAATGAGAGATGTGACTTTTATAATAAAAAGATTGTGGAATTTTATATGGAAAGAAGATAGCTTATTGAGCTGGGTTGTTAATATAATTCTTGCTTTTGTAATTGTAAAATTTATTATTTATCCTGGCCTGGGATTTATTTTAGGTACTTCATATCCTGTTGTTGCAGTTGTCTCTGGAAGTATGGAACATAGTGGATATAACTTTGATGACTGGTGGGCATTAAATAGTATGCTGTATAAAAATTTTAACATTAGCAAAAACGATTTTTCAAGTTACAGGTTTAAAAATGGTTTTGATAAAGGAGATTTAATGATTATAGTGGGGAGTGATAAAATTAAAAAAGGAGATGTTGTAGTGTTCAGAGGATCTCATGGAGAGCCAATAATACATAGAGCTGTGCTAGTTGACGAAGAAGATGAGAAATTCTTTGTTCAAACTAAAGGCGATAACAATAAAGCTTCTAGAGATGATGAGCTTAACATAACAAGTGATAGAATTATTGGAGTTGCTAAATTTAGAGTTCCTTATCTAGGATGGTTTAAATTAGGATTTTTAAGTCTAATAGGAAAAGCATAGACTTTTTGTGAATTTTAATGGAAACTTTTTTAAAATAGTTGTTCTGCCTTTAATCTGAGGTATAACAAATGTTTTGTCAAAAATGCGGAAATTTAATGATGCCTAGAGACGGTAAGATGAAATGCAGTTGCGGCTACATTCAACAAGAAGGAAAAATAAGTGACAAGAAGAAAAAAAGTGAAGAGATTGCTGTTGTGGAAGAAAAAGGAGTTGAAATTCTACCAAAGATGAAGTATGACTGCAAGAAATGCGAAAATACTGAAGCTTATTTTTGGACTTTGCAAACCAGAAGTGCCGATGAGCCGGAGACAAGATTTTTTAAATGCACTAAGTGTTCAACAGTTCATCGTGAATATTGAAAGATTTATATAGATGTAATGGAGTTAAATTAATATGGTATTTGAAGGAGAGGTGATTCCAGGAGTAACAAATTTAACTAGTTTTGTACCTATAATAGCTTTAGGAATTATTCTTGGTTTGTATGAATTAATATTAATTCACAGAGATGAAAATTTTAGAGGAAGTCACTGGTTAGGGCATGGGTTTCACTCAGTTTTTTTTATGTTTATCGCTTTGTTTTTTGTTTTTAATACTGAATATTTTTTGAATATTACAGGATTAGCTGAAAAGGGATGGCCATTTATAAGCAATCCTTGGGCCGTCAGAGTGGTAATTGGTTTGATACTTAATATTAAAATGCATGTAACTTCTGCAGTCATAAAAGGCGGATTGAGGGGGAGCATGACTGGTGGAATGGCTGAACATTGGACACATACTACTATAGTTTCTGTTTTAGTTATATTAGCTCCTTTATACTGGCCTATATTGGCTACATTTTTGCCTGAGTGGGCTGGCGGTACCACTTCTAATGCAGGCTAACTTCAATAAGATTTAATTTTTTAATTTTAAGCAGGTATTTTTTTAGAAAGTGGAATTTCAATATCTATGAATTGACTTTTTCTTTTTGTAAAATTAAATATGGCATAGCCTGCAATTTTGCCTGTTTCTTTATCTATTATTTCCATATAGTTTTTTTATTTCTTAAGTATGAATCTTTACATTTTTTCATTATTGTGGTTTTTTACTTTTTTATTATTACGATAAAGTATAAATTAAAATAGACAAAACTTTAAATATCCACAGTTTGTTTTTTATTTATGAAATTAACATTAACAGAGCCAAGATACTTAAAAGACAGCATTTTGATAATTTCTGAGTTAGTAAATGAAGTTAATTTAAAGCTTTACAAAGACAGAGTAGAACTTGTTGCAATGGATCCCGCAAATGTTGCCATGGTTGTGTTTAAACTTTTGGGCAGTGCATTTGCTGAGTATAATATTGATGAGGAAAGAACAATTGGCGTTAATTTAATTAATCTTACACAAATACTTAAAAGAGTTAAGCCAACAGACGTACTTACTTTAGAGCTTGATTCAAATAAAAATAAACTTTATATTACATTGAGGGGAGTAACTACTAAACGTTTTGAACTTGGTTTGCTTGATATTGATGATAAAGAACATAAAATACCAAATCTTAAATTTACTGCCAAAGTTGAAACTAATACACTAATGTTTAATGATGCTATTGAGGACATGGATATTATTGCTGATAGCTTAAGTTTGCAGGCTGCAAATGACAGATTTGTTATACAGAGCGAGGGAAATATAAGCAGTGGGAAAGTTGAGATTGGAGCTGATGATGAGACAAATATTCAGTTATTACAGTCGGGCGTTGCTTCCAGATATTCTATAGAATACTTAAAGAAAATAATAAAGGGAAGCAAATTAACCAATAAAGTTGTTTTGGAGTTTGGCCAAGATTATCCTTTGAAAGTAGAATATCATATTCTGGATAAACTTGCCCTGCAGTTTGTTTTAGCTCCAAGAACACCAACAGAATAATAAATCAGTTTTACTTTATTTTTCTATGAAAATTACTTTTGCTAATTTTTTAATTGTTTTGATTTTGTCTTTACTGCTTTGTTTTACTATTATTTCTTTTAGTTTTTTAATTGTTGTTTATGACCTTGATTTTTACAGGTATGAATTTACTAAAAGTGGCGTTTATGATAATTTTAGTAATGGAACTTATGTAGACTCTATTGCTAGTAATTTAATTGGTTATTTTTATGGCAAAACTGATTTATTCAATATTTACACTGAAAAGGAAGCAGTACACCTCCATGACGTCAAGAACATTATTAATTATTTTACAATATTGTTTTTCTTATCTTTTTTTATATTGGTTATTGTTCTTTCATATTTACATCATTTAAATTATAAGTACTTTGGGTTTATTTTTATGTTTAGTTTTATTTTCTTGGCTTTTATTTTATTTTTATTGATTGCTTCTTTATTTTTAGACTTTGAATATATATTTGATGGATTTCATAGATTATTTTTTACCGGAGATTCTTGGATTTTAAGCAATGATTCCCTTCTTATTGGCTTGTTTTCAGAAGGTTTCTTTTTTGATGCATTAGTTAGGGCATTATTTTATGCCTTTATTTTTAGCTTTTTAGTATTTTGTTTAACTTTCCGATTTAGAAAAATAATTTAAATATGAATTAAGCTTTATAATTATGGGGTTTTTTGAGAAATTAGCTGAAAATAAATCTATTATATTATTTATTCTTATTTTAGATATTATTGGGGTATTTTTTTCTGCTTATACTTATCGTTATGATATTTTGATTAATATAAGTATAGGGGATTTTTTCATAATTCCTTTTTTCATGGTCAGCTTTTGGTTATTTTTCCTTTCTGCTTTGTGTTGTTTTTACTTGTATAAAAGTAGGAAATTGCCTTCATTTTTAGGAGGTTTGTCTTTTATTTATTGTTTTGTTTATGGTTTTGGTTCTGTATTGTTTTATCCTTTGTTTATGTTTTTTGTAAGAGGTGTAACTCTCTATCATGTTTGGAATATTTTTGCACATGGATTTGTTGGCTTACAATCTTTGATTTTTATTAGACATGTAAATAAGTTTAAGATTTTTCACTATTTGAGTTTTGGATTTATTTTTCTATTCAAGGATATTTTGGATTTATTTTACAGTGGGTTTTTGTATTTTGTTAATTTTATTTTTCCAGATTTTTTGAAAACTATAATAATATTTATAATTGGCGCTTTGCAGATTGTTGCTTTTTACTTGTTATTTGTGTCTGACAAAAGACTTAAATAACTTCAAATTTTATTATGGATATGCAAAAAAGAGGCCAAGTTAGTGTATTTGTTATTATTGGTTTAGTTATTATTGCTGCCATGATTTTTGTTTTTTTTCTCTTTAGAAGTTTTCAGGAAAAAGCAAGAGAAATTACAAACCCACAGGAATATTTAAAGTCACAGATACAAGACGTAAAGAAGGCTGTAGTTAAGTGCATAGGAGATGAATCTGAAGGTGCTTTAACTAAACTTTCAATGCAAGGAGGACATCTTAATCCAGTTAAATATATAAATTATTATGACAGTAAGGTTACTTTTTTATGTTATAAAGTTAAAGATGATGAACCCTGCTATAATTTTATGTTTACTAGGATGGAAATTGAGGATGAGTTGGGGCCTTTATTGAAAAAGAATATCAAAAGTTGCGTTGATTCAAGTTTAAGTCCTTTTAGAAAAAAAGATTATGTTCTTAGCACTGGAGATTATGGTTTTGATTTTGTTTTTAGTGATGAAGCACTTCTTGTTATTTTAGATTATCCAGTAACTTTAACCAAAAGTAAAATTATTGAGATACAAAATGAATTTAGCAGTAATGTCAAGACTGATTTTTGGAAGACTGCAGTTTTGGCTTCTTCTATAGTTAATTCTGAAGCTAGGGGTGAAATTGTTGATTTGGTTAAGATAAGTCCTAATAATTTGTACTTTGAAGTAGGAAGAAGAGTAATTACAGGTGGTAATTTATATATGATAATTCCTAGAAATGGAGGCCAGACTTTTTATTTTGCTGTGGAAACATGAAAGCTAGAAGTTTATTTTTCCTTTTAATTGTTGTAGCTAGTTTTTTTTTAGTTGCAATCATTGTTAATGCTGAAGGCTGTTGTTTAAAGACTAAAGGTGACAACGGACAATATTGCGTTAGCGAAAGAGATGGAGCTAGTGCAGCCAATTGCGAAAGTAGTATGTGGTTCTCAGAAGATTGTGATGCAAAGGACCAGTGCAAGAACAAAGGTTGTTGCTATGTTGATAATGACTGCAGAGATGATCAACTTGAGATAAAATGCATTGGCAGTGCAGGTGAGTTTAGCAGTGGCAACTGCGAAAGTACACCAAGGTGCAAGAAACTTTGCTGTCAGGCAAGCGATGAGGAGTCTTCTGGTTATTTTTATACTACTCAGAGTGGGTGCGATGCTATGCAGGGTGTTGAAAAATCAGACGTAACTGATGAGGCTTCTTGCGAAAATCTTAACAGAGGTCTTGATGCTCAGAGAGGATGCTGTGTTTTAGATAGTGGTGAATGCAAAAGAATGTTGAATGATGAATGCAATAGAGTAGGAAGTCAGCCTCCTTATGAGGGGTTTTTTTGTAGAGATGTTGGTGCTTGCGATCCTAAGTGTGAGGGAAAATATCGTATTGGGCCAGGTAATCCAAGAATAAGCGAAGAGTCTAATAAAATTTATTGGTATGACAGCTGTGGAAATCAAGAGGACTTAGTTGATGAGACTGATCCAATTGAAGCATTTAAGCATGCAGGATTTGATGAGCCATTCAATGGCGATTGTGATGCAGATCCTTCTTCTGCAGTAGTTTTGACAAATGAGGGACAGTTTACTTGTGCTAATTTAGTTTGCAACAATATTTGGGATAACCCAAGAACAGATGAGAATTACAATGGAAATTTGCGTGATGATAATTTTTTTGATTTTGCTGAAAGAAGAAGTTTTAGGTATAACGGAGAGAGCTGGTGCGAATATGTACAGGCAAAGGTTGGTTTTGGCTTAGACCTTCCTGGAACTAGACATTATTTGCATTACTGTGAAAGGGGCAATGAAAGAGTTGATGAGAAGGCGTCTGATGGAGGCAGAGATTACGTATGTGCTGAGAGTTTTTTGGATAAGACAAAAAGAAAAACAGATGGAACTCAAGTTACTTATACAATGACCAATGCTACTTGGATTAAGAATAATGCTGCTGATTGTTTTAAATGTAATGACAAAGCTGTTGTTGATTCAGGACATGTTTTAGATTGCTGCAGGCAAAAACAAACCTGTTCTTATGTATTTAGAAAAGCAATAAAGCCAGACACTGTAATTATAAATATTAATGAGCAGGAGTACAATAACATTAAAGATTCTGTAGGCAAAGCAAATAGGTTTTTGAAATTAAGATACAAGATTAGTGATTCTGTTATCAAGGAAGAAAATTTATTGTCCGCTGTTAGAATACCTGGCTCTTGCAGTGGGGGCTGTAATTTAGAAATTATCAATCCACCAGTTGGTGAATATGAAGTATTTGTTTATGGAAGAGGCTGTGACTCTCTTGGTTTGATTTGTGAAACTAGAGAAGTGACTTTAGGGAAGAGAACTTTTAAGCCTGCTGATTTACAAGGTGTTTGTCTGCCTTTAATTGCTCCTACAGGAAATGAGTTCTGCAGTTCCTTTGCTGACTATGGTTTTTCCAAGGTTGACACTTCAGTGAGTTATAATTATTATTATGATTTACCTTATGTTGGTTTTGGTTTTGGTGATGAGTGCCAGAATACTTCTGGTTGCATAGACCTTCTTTATAAAAAGACAAACAATTTAAATAATTTAAAATCAAGCGAAGGTTCTTTAATTATGTTAGATAATATTTATTCCTTGTGCAGTGCTTTTGGCGATTGCGGCTACAAGCCGAATCTTTTGGGAATTATGGGAAACAATATTTCCAGCAGTTTGAATGCATTTAGCTTTTGCCCTCGCGGCTCTGACAGTGGCTGTGTTTATTTTACTTATTCAGAGGTAATTAAGCTTCAAGGAAAGAAATTTTTAGGCATTTTGAATGGCACGCCATCTAGACCTGAAATTAAAACAGATATAAATCCTTTATTTTTTGGACTGCCTTTATCTTTATTTAGAAGGAAGAAAAATAAAAAAATGTTTATTGCTTTTTTAATATTACTTCATTTAATTCTTATTGCTTGTGAGGAAGGCGGAAGATATTTGCAAGGACATCCAGATTTACAGTCTTTTGATTGCAATAAATTGATACCTGCTTCTGGAGCTGCTGATTGTGGAAAGTGCAATGCAAACTGGAGCTCTGGTGGAATTCTTCCAGATATTAATTTAACAACAGCTGACGGCAAATTAGTTTATCAGTGCACTCCTGAACTTTGTTATAGTTTAGGAGTTAAAGATCAGCAGTGCGAGTTTGTTCCTAATAAAGAAGCAGGAGGACTTTGCATTACTAAGGAAAGCTTTAACATTCCTAGGATAAGTTTTGTTGGTGCAAATTATTCTTGCAGTAGTTTAAATAGAGGTGGTTGTTCAGCTAGCAGTTATCATATAGAAAATAGTGAAAGTCCTTATTTATTTATTGATGGCAACTTAGAGGAAAATATACCTTTAACAATTAGTTTTAAAACTATAAACGTTAAGGAGGGTTCTGGAAATTCAGGAATGCCTGCTTTTTGTTATTATAGTAAAAATAAAGATACAGGCGATGATCGCAGATTAAAAAAATTAAATAGTATCGATTCTGAAGATGGTGGAAATCTTAAGATAGAGCACAATTTTGATATAGCTGGAAAGCCGCTTGGACAGTATAATTATTTTATTCAATGCGAAGATCAGGCTGGAGATATTACTACTGTTGGTAATATTAGATTTAGCGTTGCAAGAGGACCTGATATTGGTGCGCCAAGAATAGCAAGAATAGAGCCTTCTGATGGAACTATTTACGTCAAGAATGGAATTTATGATAAAGATGTTACTATTTTTGTAAACGGAAGAGTTAACTTGTGCAGATGGGACAATAAGAGTGTAAGATTTGAAGAAATGGGTGTTGTTACTAATGTGTGCAGAGGATGCAGTAATGATGGAAGAGATATAATTGATAGATATGTTGGACCTAATTCTTTCAGTTGTAGAGTAGATTCAGAGTCTGGCTTAAGTGTCTGCCCTGCTAATCTTAAATATATAAATTTAGGATCAAATAAGTTTTGGTTTGCATGCAATGGCACAAATGGAAAAATTTCTGAAATATCTCCAGAAAACGGCTATGAAATTATAAGTACTAGTTCGTTAAACATCACTGATGTAAGTTGTGAGCATAGTTTAGGAAACGGTTGTGACAAAATTTATGATAATTATTTTAATTTTTTAATAAAGACTTCAGGAGGAGCAGAAAGTGGAAGGGCTCAATGCAGGTGGGCGCCTGATGGCTATGACTATGATTCTTTCACTGAGCCTGGCTTTGATTATAGAGGCTTAATAACCGTATCTAAGTATGGCATTGTACACAAGAAGCTTAATTACGCCCATGATACAGGAGTTGTGAAAATGAATTTCTTGTGCAATGATGTTGCTGGAAATATTGCCCAGAAAAGTTTAACAATAAGTATAGAAAGAGACGTGAACCCACCTAAAATAACTAAATCTTATAGATACGGTAATGAACTATACGTTCAAACGAATGAAATTAGTAATTGTTATTATATATCAAGCACATTTGGCAGTTTTGATAATTCAACACAATTTACTACGTCTGACGGTTTGGAACATCATACAAGTATTGAAACTAATTTTTATAGAATTAGATGTGAAGACAAGTTTAATAATAAAAAAGATATGGACATTTATATTAGCAAGTTACAGTAATTGATTATGAAAAAAAGAGGACAGCTTTCAGTTTTTATTGTGGTAGGGATTGTTTTGATAGTTGTTTTTATGCTGTTTTTTTTCTTCAGGGATAAAATTACCAAGACATTAAGAGAGGAACCAATAAACCCACAGGAATATTTGAATCAGCAACTTGATGACATAAAGATGGAAATTGGAAGGTGCGTTAATCAAGAGACAAGCAAAGCGTCTAAATTATTAATGGAAAACGGAGGAGTATTTAATAGAAAATTCGGATTTATTCGTTATATTAATATTAGTTATCCTGTATTATGCAGAGAAATTAATGGCACTGGATCTTGCTTAGCTGAACCGATATTGATTTCTAATTTACAAGGTAAACTTGGTACTTATTTGCCAGAAAAAATAAATAAATGTATTAATCTTGAAAGCTTTAAGAATAAGGACTATAGTCTTGTTTTCAGAGTTGGTAATTTAACAGCAGTTATTCTTGATGAAATTATAGTTGTTGATTTAGGTTTTTATGTTAAGTTAAGTAAAGGCCCTTATATTGCTGAAAAAGATAGCTTTGTTTATAATTTAAATATTCCTTTAGGTGCTTTTTCTAAACTTGCTAATAGTCTTTTGCAAGTTAAGGCTGGAGGCACTGAGATAAATTCATTATTTTATGAATTATTATCTTTTAATAAGTATTTAATACAAGTCAGGAAGCCTTATCCAGATGAAGTTTATGATATTACTTTAACAAATAATGATAAATATCATTTTTATTTTGCTATTGAAGGCATTGGAAGATATGAAAGGGTAGAGGGAAGACTTAGATGAAAAAGATGATTGTTTTTGAGACTATTTTTGAGATTTTTTTAGTTATAAGTCTAATATTTGTTTTTGCTTTATTCAATGCTGCTCAGGTTTATGCAGATGATCAGCAAGAAAAAAGAGTATGCTGCCAGAAAGCTGTGATTGATGGAGAAACAAGATACTGTCAGTATACTGAGAAGAGGAATTGTGATGCGAACTCTGGAGTATTTGACAATAGGTGTGAAGACGTGAGTGTTTGCAGGCCTGTGTGCTGCAACGTTAATAATTTAGGTTATTTAGCAAGCGGAGGGCAGGGATGTTTTAAGAGTGTTTCTATGAATTCTTGTGTTAATGAATTACATGGACAAGTTATACCTGATGCTCAATGCAATGTGCCTGAGTGCAAGAAAGGTTGCTGCACTGTTGGTAGTCAGTGCACTTTAACTACTTCTGACAACTGTCAGAATCTGACTAGTTCTTATTCAAATTTAGAGTTGAAATATAATCCAGATGTTAGTGATGAAATTGGATGTTTGAGTTCATGCAGATCTCAAAATCGTGGCTGTTGCATTACTAAAGGCGAGAGTGGAATAAGTGCTTCGTCTTGCAGAATGATTACTTTTGGTGAATGCAATTCTGCAAACGGTCAATTTTATGAAGGCACTTCTTGCGTTGATCTTCCTGCTGATGTTCGTGACTGCGACAAATGTAAATACAGTAATGATGAGAAGAAATTAGGATGCGTTCCTGATATTGATAGTGGAGAAGATGTTTATGAATATGACAAATGTGGAAATCCTGTTAAGGTTGCTAGTTTAGGATCAGACGGCAGAAACGGTGACTGTGATTATTCTAAAGGAAATATATGCAGGGAACAGAATGGAAGTGCTTTTTGCAGAAATTTAAATTGCAATTCAGATGAGATCTGGGACAATCCTTTTGTTGATGAAAATGGAGATTGCTGTATTAGTAGAAATAAAGATGGAATTTGTGTAAATATGAAAGGTTCAGATGATGTATGCTGGACAAATGATAAAGAGTTTCATGGTGACAATAAATTTAGAGTAAATGGAGAGAGCTGGTGCGAGTATGATGCAGATGCAGGACCGTCTAGAGATCTGCCTGGCACTAGACATTATGTTCACTCTTGCTATGAAGGAGAAGAAATAGTCCAGGAGTGCAAAGATTACAGAGAAGAATATTGCGTACAATTTATTGGTGGAGAGATCGATCAGGCTTCTTGTGTTAAAAATAAGGCAGCAAAGGAGTCTTGCGCTAGTTGCGATAATGACCAACGATGCTGTGAGACAAAGTTTTCTGGAAGTTGTGTATGGGTTCCTGAAAATCCTATTAATAATCAAAGAGTAGTTAGTGACGCTAGGAAGATATATGAAAATAAATGTAAATTTGACAAGGAACATGATAATAATACTGTTTGTTCTGCTCCACCAGAAGTTCCTAATGTTACTAGTAGTGGTACTAATGGCAAATGTGTTCCTTTAGTTCCTCCAGGCACTAAAGACAGAGAAGATTTTTGTAAGGCTGCTAGCAAAAGTTTTGATACTTTATGGGTTACTTATGGATGGGGGAGTGATTATCATTGTGCTGGTGGCTGCGGGACATATATGAAAAAATTTGGTTATAATTATAATAATTATTGTAGAGCTTTAGGCGACTGTGGCGCTGATTTTAATTTAGCTGGTGAATGGAGCGATCAAGGTTTTGCTAGGAAGTGTGATCTTGTCGGTTTATCTTTCGATGATATAAAAGGCGACCAGTCTTCTGGCTATGTTACTGAAGGTCTTAGCGATGAAGAAGCTACAGACTTAGATAATATTTATTATAAATATAAATTTGATGATTCTTATAAAGGTCAGCAGGAAAAACTTGTTGGGCTTGTTACAAACTGTAATAAGCCTTTAGAAATCCCTGATACTTACAGAGGGAAAATAGAATCATTTGTTGACTTCTCTAAATACAAAGGAAGTTTATTTTACAATCTAGAAAATTTTGGTTCTATAGATTTAGGTGCATTTACTAGAGGCAAAGACGCTATGAAATGGATAGGTATTATTGCTTCTGTTATATTTGTTGTTGGTGTAGCTCTTAAGGCTACTTTAATTGCTTTAACATTTCTGGGTAAAGTATTGATCGCCTTTTTGAGTAACCCTTATACTATTGTCATCGCTCTTGTGCTTGCTGTTATATTAATAGTAACTTCAACTACAATGGACTCTAAAGAGCAGAAAGTTAATGTTCAATGTAAACCTTGGACTCCACCTATTGGAAATAAAAATTGCAATTTATGTTATGAGTCAGGTTATCGTGAGTATATAGATTTTAATAATCATGATGCAGATCCGAAGACTGGTTACGTTAAGGAATTTGTAGACTTGACTGCTGGAGGCTTACATCATTGCACTCCTTATCTTTGCTGGAGTCTAGGACAGGGTTGCAAGTTTGTTGAAACCAATGATGGAAATAAATGTGTAGCTCAGGAATGTACTTCTAATGCACCTAAGAGAAAACCATTGTCAAAACTTCAAGAATTAAACCTTGCAAGCTGCAGAGATAGTGATGACTCTGTTACAGGCAAAATAATTCCTTGTACTGCAAGCAATGTTGTCACAGATATTGGCCGTGGTGGTTATGAAATTAAATACGTTAAAGAAAATACTGATATTACTGTTGGTGTAGAAACTGACAAATTAGCTGTTTGCAAATGGGACTGGGAAAGGAAATCTGACTATGAGGAATTAACTAAATATTTTGACCAGAGTGCAGCATCAACAACACACACTGTTACTTTGGAAGCTGACAGAGATTTATTACCAGGTGCACAAAAAACAATTAATGTAATTTGTAAAGATACTTGTGGCAATCCAGGAGGAAGTTATCCTTCTTATACAATAAATATTAAAGTTTCTAAAATGAGAGACTTGGGAGCTCCTGCGTTTGTAAGTATAGATCCTCCTGATAATTCTCCTGTTAAGTCAGATTTAATAGCCAATGTGACTGACGTATTAATTAAATTGAGTGAGCCAGCAACATGCAGGTGGGGCAGAACAAATGATCCTTATGAAATTATGAAAGGGATTGCTCCTAATTGTGATACACCTTCTAGAGGATGTACAATACATTTAACAGGAATACAAGAAGGAGTAAATACTTTTTTTATAAGGTGCAAAGATAAATCAAATAATACAAATATAGATGCCTTGCCAAACAATAATGGCTATAGATTGATAAGAAGCAAGCCATTACAAATAACAAATATCAGATGCTTAAACAGTTTTGACGACAAATGCGGAACAATTTATGACAGTAATTTTACATTAGAGGTGACTACTGCTGACGGAGGCTATAATGGTAAATCAATTTGTTTTGCTTTGAGTAGCAATGGCTTGGAATATGAATTTTTTAAAACAGATTCCAGTATTCATACACAGGTTGTAGGTCCTAGAAGCACAGGAAGCTACACTGAAAGAATTAAGTGCAAGGACTCAGTTGGAAATGAAGATGTTAAAACTGTTAATTTTACCATGATAAGGGATGAAGCACCTCCCAAATTACTGAAATTGAGTTTTGAAACAGGAAATTTGAATTTGCTGACTGATGAGATAGCAGTTTGCAAGTATGGAGACAACAGCAGTTTAATATTTAGTGAGATGATACAGTTTGATAGTACTGCAAATATAAAACATACAACTTCTGTTGGAGCAAGAAATTATGTTCATGTTAAATGCGTTGACAGGTTTAATTACGTTGCAAGTTTTGATGTTTACAGGAGCGGAAAGTCAGGTTAATTGCAAATTTTCTAAAATAAACAAAAACATTTATATAGAATAAATAATGATTAATGCTATGCGTAAAAGAGGTCAGGCTACAGTATTTGCTATAATTGGAATTGTTATTCTTATAATAGTTGCATTGTTTTTTTTCTTGAGAAATGAATTTGGTTTTTTTGTTGCACCGACAAGTTTTTTGAGCGACAAAGCTAAACCTATTGAAGATAACTTAAAGGGATGCATAAACCAAGCTGTTTCTAATAATTTAAATTATTTTGGAAAACAAGGCGGGGATTTTGGTCCTACACGTTATGTTCTTTATGAAAGCAATAATGTCAAATATTATTGCACCAATATTCCCAATGATGAAAAATGCCTGAATGTTATGCCTAGTTTGGATGAAATGATTGCTGCTCTGAATAGTAAAATACAAGATGATGTTAATGATTGCGTGGATAAAAGTTTAGTTGAGAGTGGCTTTGGATATAAAATAGAAGCAGGAAAAATAACAATAAATACTTTAGCTTCTGGACCAAGTTTGATTGTTAAGGCGCATTATAATGTAAAAATTTTTAAGGATGAAAACAAATTTAGTGTCAGAGATATTACATTAAGTTATGATGCACCTCTTGAAGATATTTATTCTGTTGCTGTTGATATAGTAAATGCTGAAGCAAGAGTTGGCTTTTTTGAGCAACTATTATATATGCTGAATAAAAAAGGGCAATTTATAATTAATTTAGATAAGCCATATCCTGATAAGATTTATAAAATTCATAAGAAAAATAGTAATTTTGAGTTTTGGTTAGCTATTGAGGGCGAGAGAAATATATGAAAATTAGAGTTAAGAGATTTTTAGCTTTGGCACAGATTTTATTAGTTATTAGTTTGATGTTTGTTTTAGGTTTTACTTTTAGTTCAGCTAGTGTTTCTGCTGATGAGGAACAGGTTTGCTGTGAGAAAGATAATGACGGGAATTATTGCAATTATGTTCCTTCTAGTAAGTGCACTGGTGCCGGAGTTTTAAAAGCTTCAACTAGTTGTGACCAAACTAGTTTTTGCAAAGCTGGATGTTGTGCTGGAGTAAATGGTTTTTGTTATAGCAATTATGCAAAGGCTTTATGCGAGAAGGGATATAGTGGAAGCTATAGCAATGATAAAAACTGCGATTCTGTTGCTGAATGCAAACTGGGTTGCTGTATTATAGGAACTCAAGCTGCTTATTTAACTAGAAATAGATGCATACAAGAAACAGGCAAATTTCCTGATTTAGAAGTTGATTTCAGAGAGAGCGTTAATACTGAACAAGATTGTTTGAACTTAGCCAGAAATACTGAGAAAGGGTGCTGTGTTACTTCAGACAGAAAATGTAAATACGATGCAAAATCTGAATGCAGTGTTCAGGATGTAGTAAATGGAACTGGTTTTTATAAAGATACTTATTGCAGTAGCTTGACTAACTCATGCGATTGTGCTCCACATAAAGATGGAGATCCCAGAGCAACTACTTGTTTAGCTAATGATGATAGAGTATTTTGGAAGGATAGTTGTGGAAATCCTGAAGGTGTAGTTGAAGGGATAAATTTGAAGAGTTATGATAAAGCTGCAGTTTTATCTGATGGTAAATGTGATTTTAATAAAGGAACTTTATGCGGAGATTCTAATAAAGACGGTATAAATGTTTGTGAAAGTCTTGATTGCGAAGGAGGAACTGGAGTTGCAAGCAATAATAAATTATCTTTGCACATGGATAATTATGTTTCTAAAGATGGGACACGTGGCACACCTCTTGACGTAATTAATGAAGATGGATTACTAAACGGAGAGAGCTGGTGTGAGTTTGATAGTTCTGACCAACAACAGATTAACAGGATTGATTTTTTAAGTACAGCTGGTCGTGGCAGTAAAGATCCTGTTGGCAGCAGATACTATAGACATTTATGTATTAATGGTCAGGAATTAGTTGAGCCTTGCAAGGATTTTAGGGAAGAGTATTGCTATTTTAATACTATTAATGTTGGCAGTAATTCTGGTAAATCATACACCGAGTCTAGATGCATTAGCAATCAGTGGAAACCTTGCGTAAATGAGTGCAATACTGCTAATCCTCAGACGATGGATAGATTTACTTACACAGAGGCTTTGAAAAAAGACCAGCAATGCTGTTTGAGTTCTAAAAGAGATTGTTTTTGGAATAGCAATAAGTGCGTTCCTGCTGTAAGTCCTGGTTTTAAGTTTTGGGAAGGAGAAGGAGCTGAGATTTGTGCTAAGGCAAATACGCAGTGCGCTGCAACTTTTAGGTGCGGTGGATGGAATAGAATTTTTGGATGCGGTGAAGAAGGTACTAAGGCTGCTGGTAGCGTCGGAGGCATTGTTGCTGGAGCTGCTGCTGGAGGCTATACTGCATTAACTTTAGGTGCAACTGCCGCAGCTGCAGCAGGACCTGTTGCTATTGCAGTTGTCGGAGCAGCATTACTCATAGGCCTTACTTCAGGACTTCAAGGAGGATGGCAGATAATTAGTGGCGGTGAATGTTTTAGCCAGGATTATTTGCAGGCAGCAAATAATTTGTGCAGAGCTGTGGGAGATTGTGGTGCTGATTATAATTACTTAACTAGTTATGCTGATAGAGATATAGATTCTAACTTTACTTTGGGAACTACAGGGTTTACAAATACCAAAAATGTAGAGGGAGAAATTGCTGAATATGCAATTAAAGAAAGAGATGGAAAATTACAAGATACAAAATCAGTAAGTGATAGAGGAAATGTTGAATTTACGTTTAAAGATGGAATTCCTGGCGTCTTGACTGATCCAGATTGGAAGAAGGGAGAAATATTTTATAAATTCAATGTTAAAGGCAGAGAATTAGGAAATATGTTTGTCAGAGCTTTATTTACTGGCAATGAGGTAAAAGAGCAGGGTTGGTTATACTCGGCAGCTTCACTTAGTGCAGCTACAGCTGTTGCTGGGGGTGTTGTTGGAAGTATTGCTTGGGGTGTTTCTGGTGGCTTAGCTGCTGGAGTTACTGGGGCTTCATTAGGATTGTCTGCTTCACCTTTAGGTTACTTAGTTACTAAAGGATTAGAATTTATACCTACGCAATATACAAAAAACCTTGGACTGGCTGCTGGCAGAAACGCTTTTGAGTCTGCTGCCAAAAGTCAATTTGAAACAGCTTTGCCTTCCATCAAGACTGGGGCTTTACGTCCGGCTGTTGAATCATCATTAAAGGAGCAACTTGGCAAGGGCGTAAGTACAAAGTTAAGCGACGCCGAAATATTGAAGCTTGCAAAAGGTGAAGAAATTGCTGGAAAGATTGGAAAAGAGGTTGCTGGAAAAGTTAGTAAAGGTGCAGGTGAACAATTTGCAAAAGATCAAGCTGCCAGATCTTTTTCAGGCTATTTAACAGGCGTAAGTGCAGCTTTATGGTTATACACTGCTTATCAATTAGCAGACGTTTTCTTTGAGGATGTAAGGCAAGTTACTATATCTACAACGTGCCAGCCATGGCAGCCTCCTTCTTATAAAATTACAGAAGAAACTGATATATGCGAAAGATGCAATTCCCAATATAATGCAGATGATGAAGGCTATGTAAATAAAGATAAAACCCCAAAAGATGTAAGGGCTTTCAAAAAATGTTCTGAATATAGATGCAAGAGCTTGGGACCAAGCTGTGAATTAATAAATAAAGGCACCACTGAAGAGTCTTGCGTATCAATAAACAAGTTAGATGTTAGCTCTCCAAAAATAGAACCTTGGATAGAAGGATTTACTTTAGGAATAAAAGAAAGTGACATAGTAAAGAATTCCAATGGTTTTATAATAAAAAAACAAAAAGAGATTCCAATTTATACACCATTTAATATCGCATTAAGGACTGACGAACCTAGTCAGTGCAAGATGAGCATGGAACATAGCAAAAGATATAATGAAATGGACAATGTATTTGGAAATAATATATTTAAGTATTTCCATATTAATACAATGTTTTATCCTGCTAATAGAAATACAACTGCAAGTGGCATATTATTAACTGGCGGTGGGCATTATAAATTATATTTAAGGTGCATTGATGCTGTAGGAAATGCGAATGAAAATGATTACGTTGTAGAATTTGATGTTAGCAGCGAACCTGACTTAACTGCGCCTACAATATTTGGAAGTAGTTTATCTCCACCCGTACCTAATGATTTAGTTAACCAGACATTATTAGCCAAAGAAGTTTATTTGATGAGTGGCGCAAATTATACAGACATTACATTATTTGTTAATGAACCAGCTGAGTGTAGATATAGTTATATCCCTCTTGACTTTGGTTTTATGAATGAAACTAATTTATGCAAAACACAATTTAATCCCCCTTATTATGAGTGCAAATTTATTAGGGGTGTGCAAAATTTAGCTGGAATAGGACCTGCTCCTAGCGGATTTGTTTCGAAGCCAGGCTTGGCGCAATTTGTTTACTTTAAGTGCAGAGATCATCCTGAAGCAAGCTATAATGGAACAAGAAATTTCAATAAAGATGCTTACACTGTTGTATTAAGAGGAAGTGAAACACTTCATATAAGTAGATCAGGACCTTCTGGTACGATAAAAACAAGTAGTGCAATTGTTGATGTTACATTAGATGTTCAGACAAGCGGCGGTGCTTTGTTAAATGGGAAATCAATATGCAAGTATACAACTGAAGAAATAAATAAAGAAAATTTAGCAGCTATGACTGAATTTTTAAATACAGATTCAAGTTATCATACACAGCCTTGGAAGCCAAGTAGCGGAGCACAGAGGTTTTTTGTGGGGTGCTATGATCAAGCGGGCAACAGAGCATTTGCTAGTATAAGTTTTGCTGTTGAAAAGGATGTTACTCCACCAATAATTGCTAAAGTTTACAGAGATCAAAGTTTCCAGCCACCACAATTTACTGTGGAAATAAATGAGCCTGGTGAATGTAAAGATAGTGTTGAAAGTATCTTTAATTATGATGCAGAAGGCAATTTAATGAATGCTGTCGGAAGCAGTGGAAGAGTATTTACAAGCACAGTTCCAAATTCAAATGTTTATTACATTGTATGTAGAGATCAGTTCAATAATACAATGGCTCCAGCAATTGTACAGATAGCACAGGTTTAATTTAACGGCTCTATTATTATTTTATTTCCTATTTTACTTAGATTTATTTCAGTGCTTTCCTTTAAATTTAGTTGTTTTTCTATATCGTAGGGTATTCTAAGAACAAGACCCCTTCCACTTTTTGATAGCGTTCTTGTCAACTTTAATGGTTCAGGCCATATAGCTAATTTTTTTGAAGTATCTATAAATTTTTTAGTTTCTTCTTCATAAGGAAACTCTTCATTGCAGTTGCTACATCTATGGCCCTTAGCTACAAAAATATAACATTCTAATTCCATTATTATATTATCTACTTCTTCTAATATTCCTTTTTCACATACTAAACATTTTCTTTTCATTTTCCTTCAGCTCCTGTAATTACAAATATTTCTTTATATTCTTCATCTACTACAAATATAATTTTTCTACTTTTATTTTTGTTTTTTACATAAGATTCATATTTGTATTTACCTACTTTGTCTATTTTGTAATTATTTTCAAGCGATCTTCTTAAGTCTTCTTCATCCCATCCCCATTTTCTTATCCATCCTAAAATGAAATGCTTGCTTGGTCTTATTTTGTATTTTATAAATTCTAAATTTGACATACATTTTCACTACTTTTTATATAGTTTTTGTTATTTATATTGTTTTCTCTTTTACTTCTGAAAAAATTTTTGGAAAATTATATTAAATAGGGAGATTTCATAATTTTAATGAAAAAAGGGCAACTTCTTTCTCAACCATTTTTTTATATATTTGCCATTATTGTAATAGGGCTGATTTTGATTTTTGGATTTACTTACGTAAATAAAATTCTTAAGACAGGCTGCCAAGTTGAGATTTTGAGCTTTGTTGGCGATGTTCAGGCCAAGATTAATGAGGTTTATTCTTTGTCTTATGGTTCCAGTTTTGAATGTTTTGTTGTCAGGTCTGCCGGACAGAGCGACAGCAGATGCGAATTAGTTTTACCTAACAACATCAGAGGCGCTTGTTTTGTTGACACAACAAAAGGTTATGATGCTGACGATATTGTTTTTTCAGACACAAAAGACCTTGTTGTGAAATTGGGAGCTAGTGCAAATAAAAATTTATTTTTTTCTACACTAAAAGATTCTTCTTGCGCTGCTGAACCTGTAATGATAAAGAAAGCAACAACAAATGGTGTTATTTGTGTTGATTTAACCAAGAATAAAAGTTTTATTATTGAAAACAATGGAAACATTGTTGAAATTAAGAAAGTCTAATTTTCTAGCTACTGTTCATAAAAGCAAGATTTATAATTCAAATTAATTCCTAAAAATATATGGTTATTAAGTTAGAGAATGTAAATAACATAATACAGCAGTATATAGGAAGCACGTTAAAATATAATATACAA
>Ga0209343_10000466_pt1 | contig 56937 bp, 56 predicted proteins | sample RifCSPlowO2_02_FD_184026 | JGI IMG/M metagenome (GOLD analysis project Ga0209343, IMG submission 184026) | Groundwater microbial communities from Rifle, Colorado - Rifle CSP2_plank lowO2_0.2 (SPAdes) (version 2) | ecosystem: Environmental > Aquatic > Deep subsurface > Groundwater | place...
GGATTTCCGAAATAATTTGCACCGGGGTGTCTTCGTCAAACCAGGTGACCAGACCCACGGACTGCTGGCTGGCCATCACCACCGCCCGGTCCACGTCCTGGTTGAGCGGGCGGTCATCGCCCTTGCCCAGGCGGCGCACGGATGCATCGGTGTTGAGAGCAACGATCAAGCTCCCCCCCAGTTCACGCGCTTGTGCCAGGTACATCACATGGCCACGGTGCAGCACATCAAACACCCCATTGGTAAACACCCAGGGGCGTGGCAAACCCGCCAATTGGCGGGGGAGGTCTTCGCGTTGGCAGATTTTGGCCAAAAAGGCGGGGGAATGGTCAGGCAGGCTCATGGGGGTCATCCTAGCAGGACACGGCCCGCCACCAACCAGCACTCAAGACCCGCCACCAACCACCGATCACTGAATGCATAATCTCCGCAGATCTATGCACCTTATTCCTGTCAGCGTCGAATCCATCCGCATTGGCCAGCCCCTGCCTTTTCCGCTCATGGACAAGTTCGGCGTCTTGCTGGCCAAGAAGGCCTTTGTCATCGAATCCAAACAGGACCTGGAAGATATCGCCCAACGCGGCGGCGGGCTGTATATTGATGTGGCCGATTCAGAAGCCCACCATCGGGCCTATGTGGAACGCCTGCATGGACTGGTGCGCGACAACAAGTCCTTGGGCGAAATTGCCGATGCCAAAGTCACCCTTAGCGATGTGGGCGACCGCAATGCCCAGGGCAATGAGCGTCCCGATTGGCTCGACTTGCAAGCCCAGGGCAATACCCTGGTGCACGACAGCAACCCGGCTTTGTTCATGGAGCGGCTGGAGCGGCTGCACGGCCAGCTGGCCCGCCATTTGCGGCGCAATCCAGACGGCACCCTGTTTGCCCTGATTTATCTGTCTGCCACCGATACGCACATGTACAGCGCCACCCATGCCATGCTGGTCAGCGTGATGTGTGGTTTGGCAGCGCACGAGGTCCTGGCCTGGCCCCCAGAGATGGAGGCCCTGGTCTGCAAGGCGGCATTGACCATGAATTTGGGCATGACAGAAGTGCAAGACCGTCTGGCCAGCCAGCTGGATGCGCCTTCGGCCGCCCAGCGCCAGGTGATTGATGAACATGCGGCGAAATCGGAACGCATGTTGATGGCATTGGGTGTTAAAGACCCGCTCTGGCTGCATGCCGTGCGCGACCACCACACCCGGCTTCCCGGTGCTTTGCGCACCAAAACACCCCACCAGCAGATCGCGCGCCTGATCCAGCGGGCCGACATGTTTGCAGCCCAACTGGCCCCCCGTGCTTCGCGCGTGCCTGTCGCGCCAGCGGCGGCCATGCAGGCCTGTTACTTTGATGAAAACCGCCAGGTGGACGATACGGGCGCAGCACTGATCAAAGCCGTTGGCATTTACCAGCCAGGCACCTTTGTTCGCTTGGCCACGGACGAAGTGGCGGTGGTGATCAAGCGCGGCGTGAACACGTCCACGCCCCGTGTGGCAGTCTTGATCAACCGCAGCGGCATGCCCACAGTGGAGCCCACCCTACGCGAAACCAGTCTGCGCGACCACCGCGTCATCGCCAGCGTGGCGCATCGGGATGTCAAGGTCCGCATCAATCTGGAACGGTTGCTCCCACTGACCGCAGCCCCCGTCTCGGACCGCCCCTGGTAATTCCATTTCCATATCAATGCGATATGTCGTTGCCCCTCCTGGTCGTGCTAAAGCACTGCCTGCGTCGGGGCGCCTCATCTCTCATTGATCTGAAAACGGAATAACACCGGCGCGCGGCCAGGTTCAGCCAAACGTGCTGTGGGAATACGTCTCAGGCATGCGCTTGGGCTGCCACCACTCGCGGATGCTGGAAAACACATTGCGGCACCCGGTACACCGGTACTGCCCTGTGGCCAGCAATGCACCATTTTGCGCACGGCCAATCACACTTTGGTAGCTGGTAGCGCCGCAATCGCGGCATTTGTACATCGTTTTATAGGTTGACATGGTGTGCAAACTTTAATGGCAGTTGTGCCACCTGGCGAGCTCCATTGTGTAAGGCGATGTAAACGCTGTTGCGCAAGGTTTTCGGCGCCCCTCGCCCCGACACGCCGCCGCCTTAAACGGGAACCGTCTCCGCAAAGCTGGGACGCTGCATCAGTTTGTCGTGCAATTTGAGCAAATTGGGGTAGTCGGTACGCCAATCAATTTCGGGAAAACGGAAGTCCAGGTAGCCCAGTGCGCAGCCCACGGCAATATCCGCCAAGCTGAGGTGGATGCCCGCACAAAAGGGCTTCTCACCCAGCCCTGCGCCCATGGACTTCAAGGACGCATGGACCTTGCCCAGATTGCGGTCGATCCAGGCCTGGCTGCGTTGTGCCTTGGTGCGCCCGTCCCAGGTGGCCTCCAGCCGTGCGGCAATGGAAGCGTCCAGCAGGCCATCGGCCAGCGCTTCCCAGGTTTTGATTTCGGCGCGTTCACGACCGACCGAGGGGATCAACTTGCCCACCGGGGACAAGGTGTCGAGGTACTCCACGATCACGCGGGAGTCAAACAGGGCTTCGCCGCCTTCCATGACCAGGCAAGGAACCTTGCCCAAAGGGTTGGACTCGGAAATCGTGGTCTGCGCAGCCCAGACGTTCTCGACGACAAAGGCGTAGTCAAGCTTCTTCTCAGCCATCACGACGCGCACTTTGCGGACATAGGGGCTTGAGGTGGATCCGAGTAATTTCATGGGTGCTCTGCAGTTTCAGAAGGGTTCATTCTATCCATTGGGTGTTTGATGAAACGCAAGCCTGGGCACATCGTGGCGCACAACCTACAATCCGCCCATGACTTTTTCTGCTATTTCCGCCCTTTCCCCCTTGGATGGCCGTTATGCCGCCAAGTTAGCCACATTGCGCCCCCTGATGAGCGAGCAGGGTTATATGCACCGCCGCGTACAGGTGGAGGTGGCCTGGTTCATTGCCCTGAGCGACGCAGGTTTTGCCGAATTCAAGCCCCTGAGCCCCGGAGCTCGCACTTACTTGCTGGCCTTGGTCAAGAATTTTTCCGAAACCGACGGCGAAGCCATCAAAGCCATCGAGAAAACCACCAACCACGACGTGAAAGCCGTGGAATACTGGATCAAATCCAAATTTGACGCGCGCCCCGAGTTGCTGGCCGCCGGCGAATTTGTGCACTTTGCCTGCACCAGCGAAGACATCAACAACACCAGCCACGCCCTGCAGCTCAAAAGTGCGCGCGACCTGGTGCTGCTGCCCGCCCTGGACGCGGTGATTGTCAAGCTGCGCAGCATGGCCCATGCGTTTGCCGAGGTGTCCATGCTCAGCCGCACCCATGGCCAGACCGCCAGCCCGACCACCGTGGGCAAGGAGATCGCCAACGTGGTGGTGCGCCTGGCGTCGGCCCGTGAACGCATCGCCAGCATCAAGATCATGGGAAAAATGAATGGCGCCGTGGGCAACTTCAATGCCCACCTGTCGGCCTGGCCCGATTTCGACTGGGAAGCCTTCAGCCGCAAAGTGATCGAAACACCCGAACCCCTGGGTCTGGGCCTGACTTTCCAGCCCTACAGCATCCAGATCGAGCCGCACGATTACATGGCCGAAATGTTTGATGCCGTGGCACGCGCCGACACCATCCTGATCGACTGGGCGCGTGACGTCTGGGGCTATGTGTCTTTGGGCTATTTCAAGCAAAAACTGCGCGACGGCGAGGTGGGCTCGTCCACCATGCCGCACAAGGTCAACCCCATCGACTTCGAAAACGCCGAAGGCAACCTGGGCCTGGCCAACGCCCTGCTCAAGCACCTGAGCGAAAAGCTGCCGGTCAGCCGCTGGCAACGCGACCTGACGGACTCCACGGTGCTGCGCAACATGGGCGTGGCCCTGGGCTACGCGGTGCTGGCCTACCAGTCGCTGTTGACTGGCCTGAACAAACTGGAGATCAACGAGGCGGCCATTGCCGACGACCTGGATGCATCGTGGGAGGTTCTGGCCGAACCCATTCAAACCGTGATGCGCCGCTTTGGCCTGCCCCAGCCCTACGAACAGCTCAAGAAATTCACCCGCGGTGAAGCCATGACGCGTGAACTCATGCAAGGCTTCATTGCAGGGCTTGAAATTCCCGAGGCGGAAAAACAACGCCTGCTGGCCATGACACCCGCGAGCTACACCGGCAAAGCCGCGGAGTTGGCAAGAAGAGTCTGATGGCGATCAAATCCACCATCTTCAAGGCGAACCTGCAGATTGCAGACATCGACCACAGTTACTATGCCGACCACGCGCTGACCCTGGCACGCCATCCCAGCGAAACCGACGAGCGCATGATGGTGCGCCTGGTGGCACTGGCGCTGCAAGCGCACCAACTGCAGACGGTGTGCGGCGGCGACGGCACACTGGCATTTGGGGCAGGCTTGAGCGACCCGGACGAACCCGATGTGTGGCTGCGCGACTTCACCGGCCAGACCCGGCTGTGGGTGGAAGTGGGGCAACCCGAAGACAAACCGCTGATCAAAGCCTGTGGCAAGGCCGATGCGGTGGTGCTGTATTGCTTCAACCACGCCGCCGAAGTGTGGTGGCGCGGTATGGAGAGCAAACTCAGCCGCCCCAAGAATCTGAGCGTTTTTCGGGTGCCGACGGCAAGCGCCCAGGCACTGATCCCGATGGCGCAGCGCAGCATGCAACTGCAGGCTACGGTGCAAGAAGGGGTGCTGATGCTGGGGGATGGCAAGTTCAATGTGGACATTGAACCGATACGCTGGAAATAAACAGCATTGATGGCCAAATCGGGCTCTAGCCCGCACAGAATATGCGCAAGCAGCTATGAATTAGATAGCAAATTGACTGCATCTTCGGCCGCCCGCTCCGCGTATTTGTTGAAGCGCCAAGCCTTGCCCTCCCGCGTAATACGCCGCCAGGTGGCCCGTTTTGCGGTGGGGCGCATCTCCAGCCATTGCTGCACCTCGGTGAAGGAACGCCCACAGCCCTTGCACTCTTCATCCCCCTGGCTGGTGGAGCATATGGCAATGCAGGGGGTGTCGGGCGTGGAGCTGTACCACGCCATCCAGGCGGCCATGGCCTCAGGGGAAAGCAAGAACTCGTCCACTTGCGTGGCGTGCTGGTAGGCCATCAGCGCATACACCTCCGCCAGAGCGCGGGTCGGTGCGGGCAGGGACACCCCATCGGGCGAGGGTTCACGCGCGCGCCAGTAGTTGATGGCCGATTCGATGTCGGTGATAAAGATGCCTGCCAAATGCTTACCGGGCGTGCGCCTGCGGTCCTTCCGTGGGGAGCGCATCATAGCCCGGTGCGCAACCATCCACTCCAACCCTACATTCCCTGGGGTTTCCACCGCTAGCCCTAGAATTCGCCGCTGAAGGGGAGTAGCTCCCTGTTGGTGTGTCGTCAATACGGCGGGGTTGCCCCCTCCCGGTGCACCAGATCGTGCGCTCGGTCCGCCCAGGACCGTTCCAGTGCACTGTCGAGCAAGACCTTCGCCGTACACGTGGTCCGTGCAGCGCGCGAAGTTGGTCTTTCCGACCCATTTCCGCATTGCAAGCCAGGTGTTGTCGATCACAACATACCCAAAAATTTGCCATGGAATTATTCTCCGCTCCCTGGTGGTCCGCGCTGCTGGCCATCGTCCTGATTGACCTGGTGCTGGCCGGCGACAACGCCATCGTCATCGCATTGGCGGCGCGCCATCTGCCGAGTCACCTGAAGACCAAAGCCATTGTCTGGGGCACCGTGGGCGCGATTGCGGTGCGTTCGGTGATGACGGTGGGGGTGGTCTGGTTGCTCAAAATCCCCGGCTTGATGCTGGTGGGCGGCTTGGGCCTGCTGTGGGTGGCCTACCAATTGCTGGCCGATCAGGGCGAGGGGGAGCACAACGGCCCCGCAGCCAGCACCTTTTGGGGCGCCATGAAGACCATCATCGTGGCCGATGCCCTGATGGGAGTCGACAACGTGCTGGGGGTGGCCGGTGCCGCGCACGGCGCGATTGACCTGGTGATCATTGGCCTGCTGATCAGTGTGCCGATCGTGGTGTTTGGCAGTTCGGTGGTGCTCAAGCTGGTGGAGCGTTTTCCCATCATCATCCAGATGGGGGCTGCCGTACTGGCCTTTACCGCCGCCAAGATGGTGGTCAGCGAACCCTGGCTCGTTCAGGTGTTTGGCCACGCATCGCAACCTTCAGAGTTGGTGCAGACCATGGCGCGCTGGGGCACCTATGCACTGGCTATTGTTGGGGTGTTGCTGGCGGGCTGGTGGAGCCAGCGCAAGGCGGCTTGAGCCGCGCGGGCATCCCACCGGATGCTATGCTTTGCCACCATGAAAATCCTTGCTAAATGGCTTCTTAGCGCGGCTGCCCTGCTGGCGGTCGCCCACCTCTACAGTGGCGTGGAAGTCAAAAGCTTCTCCTCCGCCTTGATCGCAGCCCTGGTGGTCGGGCTTTTCAATGCGGTATTGCGCCCCGTGCTGGTGGTATTGACCCTGCCGGTGACACTCATCACGCTGGGGCTGTTCCTGTTTGTCATCAACGCCTTGATGTTCTGGTCTGCCGCCGGCATTTTGGAAGGCTTCCATGTCCAGGGCTTTGGCGCGGCACTGATCGGCTCGGTGATCTACTCGGTGCTGTGCCTCGTGATCGACTCAGCGCTCAACCGCCTGTTCCCGAAGTAACAGCTCCACCTGCCGTGCGCGGGTGTCCACAATCGACGCCTCAATGTGGTCTGCCCCTGGCACCCCCTTGCGCGCCATCTCCTGGGCGGCCTTGAACCGGGTCAGCGCTGCGGCGTAATCGAGGTGGGCCACGTAGACTTCCGCCTCGGCCCGAATCGCACCCAGGGTGCGGCCCTGCGCGGTGTAAGCGCTTGACAGCAATTGCCAGGCCTGCGCGTCACGCGGATGGTCGGTCAGCCAGGACTGCAGGGGCTGCGTGCTCTGGGCCGCCAGCCCCGCCTGCAGATGGGCCCGTACGCGTAAAAATAGCTCCGCACGGCTGCTGGTCTGGTTGGCGCGGTCGGTGCGGGGCTTGCCGTTGGACTCCTGGGCCAAGCCTTTTTCCGCCAACAGGCGCAGGGCGCCCGTGCCGTCCCCTTGCGCCAACACCAATTCGGCGCCCAGCCAACGCGCCAGGCGCGAGGCGGCTGCGTCGGTGCGCACCTGATCGCTCAGGCGCTTCCACAGTGTCTTGGCCTGGTCAAAATCGCGCAGCTTGAGCGCCGCCAAGGTGGCGCCATACAGGGTGCCCGCCTGCTGGGTTGGGCTCAGCCTGGCCAACAGAACGCCATCGGTCTGCACGGCCCAGTTGCGCAGATCGTCTACGGCCGCATTGGCAAGCACCCGCGCACGCGCGGCCACCATGGCCTGTTCCAGATCGGGCGCCAGGGCCACGGCCGTGCTGGGCGCTGTGCCTTGCGGCGCTCGGGTCTGCATGTCGGCCATGCGCTCGGTGGTCAAGGGATGGCTGCGCAAATAGGGAAAACCTCCGGTGTCATTCAAGCGCGAGGCCTGCTGCAACTTGTCAAACATGCTGACGAAACCCTGGGGCTCAAAACCAGCCTGGGTCATCACGCCAAAACCCACGCGATCAGCCTCGCGCTCCATGTCGCGCGAGAAGTTGAGCTGGCTCTGCGCCGCCACCGCCTGCCCCCCCACAATGGCGGCGTTGGCGGCAGCTGGGCTCTTGCTGGCGGCCAGCACGCCCAGGATCATCGCCCCCATCAGCCAGGGCGCTTGCCCGGCTTGCCGCGTCATGATCCGGGAGATGTGGCGCTGCGTGACGTGGCTGAGTTCGTGCGCCAGCACCGAAGCCAGCTCGTCGTGGCTGGTGACCACCGCAACCAAGCCCAGATGCAGGCCCAGGTAGGCGCCAGGCAGTGCAAAGGCGTTCACCGTGCGGTCGCGCCCCAGCAATATCTCCCACGCGTAGGCCTCGTCCAACTCTGGTGGCAACTCCCCCCGCAGACGCGCCGCGGCCAGCAAAGGCTGCCAGATGCCTTGCACATAGTCCATGATGACCGGATCGTCCACGTAGTCAGGGTCACGGTAAAGCTCACGGGCAATACGGTCCCCCAAGCGGCGCTCGGCACTGGGGGCCATGTCGCTGCCGTCGCCGAGGTTGGGCAGGGCGGTGTTGGCATTGCCCACGTGCGCCGGATCCGTCTGGGCAAAAGCCCCTGCAGCAAAGGATAGTGCTACACAAACAATAGCTGCTTGCGCAATGTCAGTAAGGGCTAGCACGTGATTTGACTTAAATAATGGGGTCAAAACGAATCAAGTGGCAGGGCTACTGCCACCTCGACAGGAATAAGGTTAAGGATCGCAGTGTGCGCCGTATGATGCTCGTACGATATGAACGTTCTGTAAATCTGGCAATTCCCCGCAAAAAATTCAACCGCACCACCTCCCGCACCATGAGTTCTCTCACCCATTTTGACGCACAGGGCCAAGCCCATATGGTGGACGTCGCCGCCAAATCCAGCACCCACCGCATCGGCGTGGCCTGCGGCCGCATTGAAATGCTGCCTGCCACGCTGGCCATCATCGAATCCGGCACCGCCAAAAAGGGCGACGTACTGGGTATCGCCCGTATCGCCGGCATCATGGCCGCCAAGAAAACCAGTGACCTGATCCCGCTGTGCCATCCCCTGGCTCTGACCCGCGTTGCTATCGATTTCGAAGCTATCCACGCTGATGCTGCGGGGGCTGACGGCATTTTTTGCACTGCAACCGTGGAAACGGTGGGCCCGACCGGCGTGGAAATGGAAGCCCTGGCCGCGGTGCAGGTGGCACTGCTGACCATTTACGACATGTGCAAGGCGGTGGACCGGGGCATGACGATGACCGGCGTCAGGTTGCTGGAGAAGCACGGCGGCAAATCGGGCAGTTTTATCGCTGAACCTGCGGAAACGCAGCGTTGAAACGCGCCTGATAAAACTGTGCTTCGTCGTCGCGGCCTAACAAGACCGCGCTCTCGATCAACTTTTCAACCACACGCGCCTCTGGAGAAAAGTGCAGCAGGTCTCGGGCCAATTCGAACGTGTGCAATGCGTTGCCTTGGCTCAAGGGGGTAGTTGTCAATTCTGCAAAGCGCACCTGATTTTTGAACAACCGAGAGCCCTGCACTTTGGCCAAGGTGTTGTCCCGGTAAGCCGCCGCGCGCGAGTCCGGTGGCAGGTAGATCTGGCTGATGCGGTGGTAGTCCCACGCCACATAGGCCAGGACTGCTATAAAAAAAGCAGCTGCCACCGCAATAAAACGCCGGGCTAGAGGCGTCAATCCCCTATGAAGCGCAATGCCAGTCTCAGTCTCAGTCTCGGACGGTGGAGACCCCGAAGACGGTGCACCGTTGCCGATCGCCGCAGGCGTGCGCCAAAGCAGGTAGATGCTCAGACCCACAGCCATTTGAAACGGGCCGTACCACAGCGGGTACTCCAACAGGCTGTGCAACCCAATCAAGGTGAGTACCGTCCAAGCCATTTGGCGGGTCGCATCGGTTTCCCGCCAGGGCTTGGCCCGCAGCACGATCCATATGCCTACGACACAGAATAGGAGGGCAAACGGCACACCCAGCTCCACCGCCAGATGCAGCGGCAGATTGTGGGCATTGGCCAGAATGTCACAGAACCGGGGACCGGAATACAGCGTGATGAAATGCGCGTAGTCCAGCTCCCCCCAGCCCCAACCCAGCCAGGGCTTTTGGGCGATCAGGTGCAGCACGTTGGACCACAGGGTGAGGCGGCTGGAGCACTGAGAATCCCCCGCGTGCAACCTCGCCAGGATGCCCGAGGCATCGCTGTCAAGCCCCGCCAATCCTGGCAAGGCCATGGCCGCAACGGCATAGGCGAGTGCCACCACCAGCAATACGTGCCACACCTGTCTTTTCTGCGCGTTAGCACGTCCTTCGCCGACTCGCCCCCGCAAACTCCAGCCTCCGGCCATGCCAATCAACACCAGCAACTGCAGCAGCCCCGTCCGTGACGACGAGGCAGCATTGCCAATGGCCAGCAAAAGAGCCGCAGTCAATGGCATCCACGCCCCCGCACAGCCCGATAGAGCCCAAAGACCTGGCTTAACGTGCCCAACGTTTTTTCGCCATTGCGGCAATGCAAGCGCCACTCTGCCTTGCGCCACCCACCACAGCAAAGCCGCCAGGCCGATATTGGTCAGCGTTGCAAACTGGTTACGTTGGCGAAGATTGGCGAAGGAGGTTCCCACACTGGCACTGCTGATCCACTGACCAAAGATGGCGGTGTCCCCAAAGTATTGCAACAGGCCCAACAAGCTACTCAGCAGCGCCGCCACCAACCAAGCCGTGGCCGTGGCATTCGTCCAATGCCATCTCATCCTCACTCCAAGTGGCTCCGGGCGATACACTCCAATCAAAATCGCCACGCAAGCCCACGAGAACAGCATCGATACCATTGCAGGTGATGGGCTCAAGAAAAATGGGTTGAGCCACGGGAGGGTTATCAATAAAAAAGGCGATTGCAGTTGGCATGTATGTCTAAACATCGATATCTTTATCACGACTCTTTCCAGCAATGCTTTGCAGCAATTCGATGCACACGTGCTCCAGCACCTTGGAGTCCAGTATCTGGAATACCCGCCCGAAGGTGTCGTGCGAGGCGATACCGTTGGGGAACTTCAAAAATGTGGAGAACCATTCTTTCTTGGCTTTGCCGAACTGCACCACCGAGACCCAATCGTCTGCCCCGCCAATGGCCGCGCACAGCGCAACCACCAAGATGTCCATCAATTAGCGTCGTGGTTGTGTTTGACCCAGGGATCGGGCACCCGTTTCAAGTGCTCGATCAGGCTGCTACCTGTGCAGGTGTTCATCAAAAAAATATCCAAAACTCAGAGGGCTATAGTTTCCCCGTCTTTGGCTTGCCAGCAAGGTTTCTTGCTATCAATTTAGGTGCATTTACCCAGGTGGGCACGCCCCCGCAATTGTTTCAAAATGCGTCGATTTGCACATAGCCGATGATGTTCAAGTCGTCTTGTCTCATGAGTACCGACCAGTCGTCACGACGCGAAACTAACGGTAATCCGATCACATCCACCTCTTTCAATCCCGCTTTGGCAATCAAACGGTCCAACGCCACTCCACCATCCTTTGCACGACCGCGTAGAAAGGCTGCGCTGCGGGCAAAATGCCGAATTTGCGCCTGCGATGTGGCGCCCAGTTCTTGCCAGCGGCTGGGCATGGCGGAAATATCCTTGCCGGCGATGGCTGACTCGACGGCACTGAACAGTTCGCTGTTATTGCGGGCCGTGCGCGCCCCTATCACACGAATACCGTACAGCGGTATTTCGCGAAACTGCGGCGGTGCCTGGGATAGTTCCGCGGGGTCAATGTCGACCAACGTCACCACCTTGAAACGGTCTACCTCATGCACCAGATAGATCGGTCGTGCGGTGTGTACCGACCACAAACCGTAGCCCAAGGCGGCCAGTTGCAGCGCTACAACCATAGCCAAATCACGCCATAGTTCTTTGCTCGGTTTGCTACGGTTGAAGACGATGAAAGTGAGTAGCGGGCCTAGGACGACGTCTACCGCCACAATCAATCCGAATAGTTCACGCCCCCCCGACACCTCGCGGTAAGGATAGGGAAACCAAACCAGAAACACCAGCATTGCGGCCAGCGATGCCATGATTAAACTGCCCAACAAGTGCCAAGAGGCTGCACGTCCCCGTTCTATCCACTGCATGTGTAAACACTCAAATAAGTATGGTTAAAAATGCTCCATAGACGAAAGAAGAGGCGCACTACGGACTACTTGAAGCAGTTTAGCTGTCAAGACGCAGACTCATAGCGAATGAGCCCCCATTTATGCGACTCCAACAGAATTTTGACACAGCTTACAAGCGCGCTTACTCAACGACACTCTCCTGGAGCAAACTTGGCCAACAGGGGAGTCGTCGAAGGGGTGACCACCGGCATGGCACGGCCGCTTGAAACAAGATTGGTCGCTGAGGCGCAGCCCCAATCCAAAGGGCCCGTCACCGGGGGCGTAGCGACAAAGTTAGGCGCAAGATTCACCGGAACTCCCCCCCCTCGTATGTAGGGGGTAAAAACCAGCTCAGAGTCCGCCGCGATAGCACCTACGCTGGCCTCATTGAAACGCACGGTCACCTCGCCTGTTGCGCCATTGAGCAACATTCTTTTCACATATTTACTGACGGCACCGCGCCCCCCGGCTTGGGCATTCCATGTGGTGGTGGTTGCGGCGAGCTCCACTGGGGTATGGGCATTTTCATCAATCATGGACTTTGCACTGGCGGCAAGGGCTACACCTTCACTCACCCGTGCGCGTATGGTGTAGTCTTGATAAGCAGGCAATGCAATGGCGGCCAGTATGCCAATGATAGCCACCACAAGCATCAACTCAACCAGCGTGAAGCCTTGCTGCCAATACCTGCTCACAGCACCTCCGGAGTATGGTGAAGCAGTGAATTTGGCGAAAAAAAGAGCGCCTTAGCGCCCTTTTTTAGCCTACATCAATTAACTTAACGGCACTCGCCCGGAGCATACTTTGCGAGCATCGGCACTGCAGCAGCCGTGATCACAGGCAGGAAACGAGCCGCCGAAACAGCATTGGTTGCGGAGGCGCAACCCCAATCAACCGTACCGGTCGCAGGCGGCGTGGCGATGAAGTTAACTGTAAAGGCCACCGGACCATTGGCTCCAGCGGCTCCAGTTTGAACATAAGGAGTGTAGACCAGCGCAGAATTTGCGGCGATGTTACCGACGTTGGCTGCGTTGAAAGTCACTACCACCTCTCCGGTAAGGTCGGTAATCAACACGGAGGTCACGTATTTGCTGACAGCACCTAAATTATTAGACTGCGCATTCCAAGTGGTACGGGTGGCTGCCAACTCAACCGCAGTAGCGCTGTTTTCGCCAACCATGGTTTTGGCACCGGATGCCAAGGCCACACCTTCCGACACACGGGCGCGGATTGTGTAATCTTGGTAAGCAGGCAGCGCCACAGCTGCCAAAATACCGATGATCGCTACCACGATCATCAATTCGATCAGGGTAAAACCCTTTTGCATAGAGCGCTTCATTTGAAACTCCTTGGTTAAAGTAAGAGAACTAACAAAACATATTTAGCAGCTTTCATGCCAACATCAAGAAGCATCAGAAGCTTACAAATACACGCACATTGCTGTGTAATTTTGCAAAATGGCATGTCATTTTTTGGCAAAAATTAGCCGACATGACATTTTTGTCATGCTGACATGATCACTTGATACACACCGACCGCACCATCTTCAAATCCGTCAGGCCCATCATGATTTTCTCCATGCCGTCCATCTTCAGGGTGCGCATGCCGCCTTCTACCGACGCTGCAAATATCTCAGCCACCCGGGCACGCTCCTGAATCAGCTTTTTGATACCGTCATCGGCAATCAACAGTTCGTGCAGGCCGATGCGGCCTTTGTAGCCGGTCTTGTTGCATTTGTCGCAGCCCACATGGCGGTAGAACTTGAGTTGGCCATCCGTTGCGTACAGCGTATGCCAGCTCTCAATCAGTTTTTTGGTTTCACCAGCATAGTCGGCTTTCCAGGCGACCGAGTGGCGCAGTTCTTCGGCGTATTCGGCGGCGAACAGGCGCATTTCTTCGGCATCCGGCACATAAGTCTCTTTGCAGTCGCACAACTTTTTGGCCAGCCGTTGCGCCAGAATGCCCAGCAGCGCATCGGCAAAGTTGAAAGGGTCCATGCCCATGTCCAGCAAACGGGTGATGGACTCGGGGGCCGAGTTGGTGTGCAGGGTGGAAAACACCAGGTGCCCGGTGAGTGAGGCTTCGACCCCCATGGCCACCGTTTCCTTGTCCCGCGACTCTCCAACCATAATGATGTCGGGGTCCGCCCGCAAGAACGCCCGCATAACCAGCGCGAAATCGATCCCCGCTTTGCGGTTGATCTGCACCTGGCGCAGCCCTTTTTGGGTGATCTCCACCGGATCCTCGGCGGTCCAGATTTTGGTATCTGGCGTATTCAGGTGTTTGAGAATGGAGTGCAGCGTGGTGGTTTTACCGGAGCCGGTGGGGCCACAGACATAGAACAGGCCGTAAGGCTTTTCGATGGTTTTGATGACCCGTTCTTTGTTGTGGGGGGTGAGGCCCAGCTTGTCCAGTGGAATCGGCTCACCTGCCGCCAAAATCCGCATCACCACGTCTTCCACACCACCCGCAGAGGGAATGGTGGCGACCCGAAGCTCAATGTCGAGCGGTCCGTATTTTTTGAATTTGATCTTGCCGTCTTGCGGCTTGCGGCGCTCGGAAATATCCAGGTCACACATGATCTTCAGGCGCGTGACCATGGCCTGGCGGAAGTGTGCGGGTACTTCTACGTAGGGCACCAGGCTACCGTCGATGCGAAAACGTATGCCGGTCTTGAGTTTGCCCGGCATGGGTTCGATGTGGATGTCGGAAACCTTCTGGTTGTAAGCGTCGATGATGACCTTGTTGACGAACTTGACCAATTCGTTGTCCGCCGCTGCCGACTCCAGTGAGTCGTCGTTGGCGCCATCGTCAATGGGGCCGCCGTCCATGTCCGCCAGCAGTTGGTCGATGGTGCTGGTGTCAGCAGCTCCACCAAACAGCTGCACCAAAGTTTCCTGAAACTCCGTTTGGGTGGTGACCCGATAGGAAAATTTTGAAATGCGCGGAAAGACCTGCGGCACGATTCGGGAGCCGCGAACCGCCTCCGGGTCCATGCACATAATCACCAGCCCCTCGGGGGACTCCTCCAGCGGAATCCACCCCTGCTCCTCAATGAATTCGCGCTTCAGAGGACCATGCAGCATTTCGGACCGGATGCGCCCGGCATTGAAGGGTTCGTAAGGGACCCCGAAAAACTTGGCAAGCGAAGGCCCCATCTGCACAGGCCTGATCTTGTAGTTGGCCATGAGCAAATGCTCAACAGCAAGCCCCTCATTGCGGGCATCCTGAATGCACTGGTCCAACTCACCTTCCGTGAGTACGCCGTCCAATAGCAAGCCATCGTATTTGCCTGCCCGTTTTTGCGGACTGTCATCCACCTTTTTGGCGCGCTGGCGAATGGCCGTGGCCAGCGTCTTGCACAGTTCGGCCACCCCATCAACTTCCAACTCCCCAAATGGCTCGTCGCTTTTGTTATTGATCACCTGCAGCACACCATGCAAGGTGTCTCCGTCCAAAATGGGGGCGACCAGCATTTGCCGGGTCCGGTAGCCAGAGCGTTTGTCCACCTGTTTCAAAAAGGTCAGAGAGGGGTGGACCCGTTTGAGGGCCTCGTCGTCATACACGTCGGCGAGGTTCAGCGAGGTTTTGCTGAACGCCACGTAGCCCGCAATACTCTGCGGCGTTATGGGCAGCTTGAGGTCACTGGTGCTGTTGAGCCCGGTTTTGATCTTGGAAACAATGGCGGTCTGGTCTTCGTTGACGGCATACAAGGTCAATCGGTCGGCATTCAGAAGTTTGCAGATGTCCTGGCTTGCCTCCAGCATGATCTGCTCAAGATTTTCGGTGTCGTGAATCCGTGCGGTGACATGGTGCAACTGACGATAAAACAAGGCCTCAAAGGTCATCCCCCGCTTCTTGGTGGACAGCTTCTGCGACTCATAAAAGGCCTGCTCCGATGGCCGCTCCGAGGCACCGGGGACGGTCACTGCGTTCATATGTCAAACTCCTGCCCTGCGCGCAGCCACCGAATGTCGTGTGTCACATTGGGACCGAACGGTTGGGTTTGGTCAAATCTTTGTATCTCCGCCATGATCTGTTCGGTTTCGGCTGGCTTGGTATGGGTAATGTAGATCGGGTAATTTTTGCCTCTGGCAATGCAGTCCAGCTCATTGGCCAGGACGGTGGGCGACAAATGCAAACTGCGCCGGGCCAGGTCTTTCTCACGGTTGCTGAAAGCAGTTTCAATCACCAGCATGGCCACATTGAGTTGGTTGACACGCTGCCAGAACGCCGGGTTGCGCTCGGTGTCACCGGTGAACACCCAACAACCATGCCCTGCGGTGACAGCAAATCCGGCGGCAGGTACGGTATGTACAGCAGTCAATACTTCGACCAACTTGTTCCCAAAGCGCAAGGTCTGCCCGTGTCGAATCTCATGGAAACTGATAAACGGGGCTTGCGGGCTTGGGATACGGCTGAAATCGGGCCAGATCACATTATTAAAAATATGCGCCTTGAGTGCCGTGATCGTGCCAGCCAGTGCGTGAATTTTCAAAGGCTCTGTGCGTTTGGACGCAATGGCATCCACCATGAGGGGCAGTGCCGCTACATGGTCCAAATGGGAGTGTGTCAGCAGCACGTGGTGAATACCCTGCATTTCATCCAGGGTCAAATCACCAACACCCGTCCCGGCATCCACCAAAAGTTCACCATCAATCAGGAACGACGTGGTGCGGCAATCCTTGGCGATGGCGCCTGAGCAGCCGAGTACACGTACTTTCACAGCGTGCGCCTCACTTGGTTTCGAAATTGGTTGCGCCGTCCCATTCGGGGTCGAAGGGCAGCAGCCGCATGGAGGCTACTCGCTCCGAATACAGTTGGTACAGGTATTTTTTGGCATTCATGCGCAATAGGTTGATCAACAGCACATCGGCCTGGTCCCAATTTTGCGCCCTGTAGGCCCGGATAAAGCTTGCCCAGGTCTTCAGTTCATTGGCAGCTTCCGGGGTCATTCTTTCTGTGGGCGCCATGGGCCAATAAATGGCAACCGCCTGGTCTTTGCCTTTGACACGGACGCGATCCAGCTCTTGCCAGGCGAAATTGGGGGCCAGTTTGCGTGTGGACTCACTGACCACGATATCGAGCCCATAGGCCTTGGACAGGCCTTCCAGCCGCGAACCCAAATTCACCGCATCGCCAATGACGGTGTAACTGCGCCGGATGTTGGACCCCATGTCGCCCACACACATGGTCCCCGTATTGAGACCAATCCCGATGCCAATGTCTGGCAGCCCTCGCGCACGGTGGTCCAAATTGATGTCGCGCACGGCATTGGCCATTTCCATAGCCGATTTCACGGCCAGTTGGGCGTGTTCGGCGGTTTCAACCGGTGCACCCCAAAACGCCATGACACAGTCGCCCATGTATTTATCGATGGTTCCCCGGTTGGCCCGAATCAAGCTGGTCAACCGACTGAACACCCCCGTCAACAACTCTTGCAGCTGTACGGGCTCCATGTGCTCTGACATCTTGGTGAAGCCCCGCATATCGCAAAACATCACAGTCAACTCGCGGCTGGTCGCTTTCATGCTGTAACTGTCGGGGTCTTTAACCATCTCATCTACCAGCTCAGGAGGCACGTAGGTGCCAAATAGGTTGGCAAGTTCCCGCTTGGATCGGCTCTCGACAAAGTAGCCGTAGCTCATGTTGAGCGCAAAAGCCGTGATGGCCATGGTGAGTGCCGATGCCAAGGGCAGCACCAATCCATAGGACGAATACAACCAGAAGTTCAAACCGAACAATAGGCCAATGACTCCTGCACTAAGAGCAACTGCGCGCAAAGCGGAAAGCAAAGGCAAACCCAGGGCCAAAATCAAACCGGCAATGACCAGCAAAACCACCTCGTAGCCCAATGCGTAATCGGGCTTGACCAGGACGTTGCCGTCCAAAAACCCCGAAATCAAATTCGCGTGGGCTTCCACCCCTGGGTAAGTCTCACTCATGGGTGTCACGCGCAAATCCAGTAAGCCCGGAGCGGTAGTTCCCACAAGAATGATTTTGTCCTTGAGACTGCCCGCGGGCAGTCGCTTGGCAAGAATATCCGATGCCGAGATGTACCGGAACGACCCGCCGTCCACACCACCAGGGCCCCTATAGGGCACCAAGGTGGCCATCTTCTCGTCTACAGGGATGGCGAGGGATTTATCCCCCTGCTTGAGCAACAACCGATCCACGCCCTGGTAACGGCGCGACAAAAACCGCTCATTGGAAAAACCAGGCGCTACGGTCGGCAGACCCGCCAAGGCCCGAAACATGGCCAGCGCAAAGGATTCGTAGTATTGCCCCTTGTACTCTGCCAGCAAGGGCAGGGAGCGGACCACGCCATCCCCGTCGGGAATAGAGTTGAAGTAACCAGCCATAGGCGCCGCCTTGGCCAACACGTCGATATTGGAGCCGTAACCACTCCATGAGGTGGCCCGAATTTGCCGCCCTTGCAGTGCGTCTTTGGACAACACGGGTGCGGGCAATACGCCGGAGGCCCGTCCCTCACGCTCGCTGGAAAGGTAGTAACCCATCACCACCGGCCGTTTTTCCAGCGTTGCGGCAAAAATACGATCAAAATCCAGCGAAGGCTGCAATTGGCGCAAGCGCTCTGCAAAGCCCGCCTGGTCTTTCAGTTCATTGCGCGACAATTCGGTCAGCCGGGCCAGGCCAGAGCTTTCATCGGCCTCTGCAAAAACCACGTCAAAGCCCAGCAGCGCCACCTTTTGCTGGTCGAACAATTCGTCGACCAACTGGCCCAGTTTGTTTCTGCTCCAAGGCCAACGACCGGCCTCTGCAAGGCTCTTTTCGTCAATGTCGACAATGACGATACGCGAGTCCAGTGACTTGGGACTGGTCGCTCGCAGCCGCGCGTCGTAAATAATGTCGTCCAGGCGTTGCAAGACACCGATGTGCACCACGCCGATGGCATGCAACAAGGCAAAAAGCACCGGCAGCAGTGTCACCGCAATGCGTGGCCAATGTCTCGCGATCGATTTCATGTCAACTTAACTGAGAATCGGCGCGCAAACAGCGGTGCTAAAGAAGCACAAGCTGTCAGGTTTGCACAAATTGCATTTGTGTGCCCGCAAGCTCGATCAAATCTCCATTTTTCAAAGAGGTAGGGGTTGACCCAATCGGCGTGCCGTTCAACATGGGATTGCCAGCGCCCTCCACATGGTGGACCACAAATCCTTGCTGACGGCGGGTGATTGCCGCAACGGCAACACCGGGTTTTCCAATCGTGGTGACCACCTTGGTCAGAGGAACTTCCCGCCCCGACGCGGCACCCGACAACACCTTGATTGCCGCATGAAATGCACCGAATCCCGTGGAGTCGCCCGCGACAGTGGGAGGACCAGCAGGTGAGGCCGCCGCACTTGCGTACTGCGGTGCGGGAGCGGGACGGGCCTTGACCACCATCGTTTTGTCGAAATTGTTGACCGCGTCATCGCCGACAAACTTGATTTTGTATTTGCCAATTTCAACGCTATCGCCATTTTTCAACTGCTGTTTCTTGATGGCTTTGCCATTCAGATAGGTGCCGTTGGTGCTATTGAGATCTTCCAGAAACACCTCGTTTCCGGTCATCTGAAGCACCGCATGTTCACCACTCACCGCAAGGTTGTCGATCACGATGTCGTTGTACGGTCTACGGCCCAAGGTGGTCCGGTCCTTGGTCAGTTGTACTTCCTTGATCACGACCTCATCGATCGACACGATCATTTTTGGCATGATCGACTCCTTCTTGTGTAATTTGTTTCCGGAAAATGCATATATTTTCTACTTCCCAAGCAAGCGTGCGATTAGGCCCCGCTTTTCGGTCGACTCAGTGATTCCCACCAGCAGCACCGAGATATTGTCTCTACCGCCATTGGCATTGGCGGCATCAATCAACTGGGCCGCCTTTTGCTCCAAGTCCAAGTCGGAAATGACGATTCTAGCGATCCCTGCATCGTCCACCATATCAGACAAACCGTCGGAGCACATGAGATAGAGATCTCCGGCCTCAACCAGGTGTTCATTGACCTCCAGCAGGACCGGCTCATCCACCCCCAATGCCCGGGTGACCAGGTTCTTGATCGACGAATTGGCAGCCTGCTCAGGAGAGATCAAACCCGCATCGATTTGCTCCTGTAACAGAGAATGGTCCTTGGTGATTTGGCTCAATACACCGGCGCGCAAACGATAACAGCGTGAGTCCCCAATATGACCGACCAATAACCGGTCGCCCCGAAGAACCGCCATGACCAGTGTGGTTCCCATACCTGAATAACTGGCATTGGAATTGGCCGAATTGAATATGGACAAATTTGCGTTGTCCACACATATTTCCATGGCGCGACGCACTTCCCGGATGGATGCACCGGGCCCCGCCTCGGACAGCCAACGGCTCAGCTCGGATTTGATAAATGCTGTGGCCATCCCACTGGCAATTTCACCCGCGTTGTAACCGCCCATTCCATCCGCTAGCACAGCAATACCCGTGCTTTCGTCAAAAACCACAGAGTCTTCGTTGTTGTCACGGGCGCGGCCCGGATCAGTTTTTGCGCAAAACCGGTAGTTCATATGGGTTAAATCTCTATATCAGCGCCACCACCCATGGGAGGTTGGCGAGGTTCCACCGCATTTTGTGCTGCAGTCTTCTCAAAACCAATGGGACTTGCGGGCACCGTTGCGGAAAAAGCCACTGTTTTCTGGGCCGCCAAATTTTCGCTCACGGAGTGGTTTTTCAATGGCGCCACCGTACTTTGAATGAATTGTCCCAATGCGCCGCGCAAATCAGCAGCGAACTGGTCCCCATCCTGGTAACGTGTTTCCGGTCGCTTGCTCAAGGCACGCTCAACGACACTCGCCAAACTCACCGGAAGTTCAGGTCGAATAGTACGTATGTTTGCCGCTTCTTCGTTGGCGATTTTATACATCAGTTCGGCCATGGACTCACCACGAAAAGGCAACATGCCCACCAGCATTTGGAACAGCATCACACCCAAGGAATACAGGTCCGATCGACCATCCACTTTCTTGCCTGCGAGTTGCTCGGGCGACATGAAACTGGGCGTCCCCAACACCAGACCGGTTTTGGTCTTGCTGGAGTCCGTGATCCGTGCAATACCAAAGTCGGTCACCTTGACCGTGTCACTTTCCAGCTCGTACATGATATTGGCCGGCTTGATATCGCGGTGCACCACATTTTGCTTGTGGGCATAGGCAAGTGCCTCGGCCACACGCGCCACGATGCTCACGACCGTAGACACCGGGAGTAAATGGTCACCTTTGCAAAACTCGGCGAGGTCACGTCCTTTGAGAAACTCCATGGCGATGAAGGCGAGATCGTGCTCTTCGCCCGCATCAAATATGGTGACAATATTTTGGTGCTGCAAACGACCTGCCGTTTCCGCCTCACGGAAAAAGCGCTCCCGCGCATCGGTTAACTCTTCCCCTGCAAACTCCTGACTCAGGGCCATGGTTTTGATGGCTACGACACGGCCAATCTTGGGGTCTTTGCCCAAGTACACCACCCCCATGGCACCTTTACCCAACTCTTTTTCCACCTGGTATCGGCCCAGCATGGGCTTTTCCACCGCCCCCCCATCGAGCAGCATGGTGCCGCCAGGATGGCTGCTGCCACCCCCCAGCATGACGGTTTCGGAGAGATTTTTAGCGCGGCTCAGTTTGGCTTTGATGTCCTTGTAGTCTTTGTCATAAGCCGCCATGTGCTCGTACACCGCTTCCGCTTTGTTGAACTGGCGTTTGCGCTCAAAATCCAGCGCCAGGCTGTACAGGTTCCCCATGACGGCATCCCCCATGGGGACACGGCGAAAGCGGTCAAACGCCATATCCAGTTGGCCTTGCCCCTGCAAAGCCAGCCCCATCATGCGGCTGGTCTCCGCCGACTCCTCGTCGGCTTTGACCTTACCTGCTTCGGTCATCAAGAACCGCTTCGTGGTCAAGGCCAAGTGACCCAATGCCAAGACGGCTGCGGGAAACACCAACTGAAGCCAGATGGCAGCCGCAGAAAGCAAGCCAAACTCCACCGCCAACAAGGCGGTGAAAAACACGAGCGTGACCGTGGCCGCCATGCCTGCCGACAAGCGGGGCAAGGCCACGATGACATAAGCCGCCACCAGCAGGAACACCGCCAGGGTTGCCCAGATGCCCCAGACGGGCTGGACAATAAAGTGCTCGCTGAGAATGCTGGACGTTATATGGGCGATGGTCTCTGCCGGAGACAAAGCGGCATGGCCTGGCACGGGAAACTGCACCCCCACACCGGCGGCGGTGGCTCCGATGATCACAATTTTGTCGGCGTACTTGGCTGCGGGAATTTTGCCTGTAAGCACGTCGTAAAACGAATCCACTGCAAACGCAGGTTTGCCGTCGCGCCCTTTGTAGAACTGGGGCAGCATCAACGCCGCATCATCGGCTTTCACATGCAATTTCCCAATTTGCACGGATTCGCCCGCATTCAGCCGAACATCCGATGCGGACAAATTCAGACTTTTGAAGGCCGCCAGCAAGGCCATGGAGGGCACGGCTTTGCCATAGTAGTTCACCAACAGCGGCTCCCGCCGCACCGCGCCATCCACATCGGGGAACTGGTTCAAATGGCCAATGCCGGCAGCGGCGTTGCCAATGGACTCAATCGGTTGTTGGCCACGCGTAGCCGGAATTGAAAATCCATTGGCATCGTTCAAGGCACTCTTCAGTGCATAGGGTGGCAACGGGTTGTCAGGGTTGCCTTGCTGCTCCCCCAAGGTAAAAACCGACGGAAGCAGCACATTGCCTGCCCTTTGCAGGCTGGCGGCCAGCACCGCATCGGTGTCAAGGGCAGCTTCCGCTTCAGAAATCAACTTGGCCACTTGTTCATTGGCTGCAGATGCATCCGCCGACACGCCCAGCGCATCTTTCATCTTGCGAATGAACACCAAACCGGGGTCCACCTGCGGCTCAAAAAAGAAGGCCGTGTGCACAATGGTTTTTGCTTTGGCAGCCGCCAGTTGGTCAACGAGTCTGGCATGCACGTCGCGCGGCCAAGGCCACCGGCCAATATTGGCAATACTCTGGTCATCAATGGCGATGACAGCAATCCGGTCCGAAGGCTGCCGCGAGGTACTGGTGCTGGCAAAGTCGTAATACCGGCGCTCCAGCGTCCCGATAAAGTCCGTCGCCGTGTGCAGCACAATAACCGCCAGCACAATGGCCACCCCTGCGAACCAATCCGCTCGCCAAAAAGGGCTCTTTTTCGATGATGATTTCGCCACTAGCCACCTCTGCCCCGTATTGGGCTGCCCTTGGCCAGTACGACTGACCCATAATAATTCCCGACCAAAGATCGAGGCAAGACACTACGGTAGCAGACGAATTCGTTGCAGACAAGGGCCTTCTTCACGGATCCCTGTGGTTTTTTGACCAACGGCATCCAGAGCGGCCCAAAGGGTAAGGCGCCCCCTGCAGAAACGCCTTCTCACTGGAGCTTTTGTCCGCGCCGTTTCAGTGCCATCCCTACGAGAAAGACAAGCATGGCTCCGAGCATACCCGCCCCATAATTCCACATGGAGTTTTGCGGAATGAGGTCCTGCAAAGCCGGGTCGCTGTGTGCCATGGTGCCTGCAATCCACCCCAGCAACATACCGCCTGCCGTGATGATGAACGGGAAGCGGTCCATCAGTTTAAGCACCAATTGGCTTCCCGAAATAATGATGGGGATGCTGACCAGGAGACCAAAAATCACCAGTGGCAACTGGTGCTGCCCTCCCGCATTGGTTGCCGCACCCGCAATGGCAATGACGTTGTCAATGCTCATGACCAGGTCTGCCACAATCACCGTCTTGACCGCAGCCCACAGCCGGTCACTGCCCTGGATGCTGGAGTGCTCGTCTTCCCCCTCGGGCACCAGCAGCTTGACACCGATCCACAGCAAAAGAACCGCGCCGACCAGCTTCAAAAAAGGCACCTGCAACAGCGTCAACGCAAAAGCAATGAGGACGACGCGCAGCACAATCGCGCCGGCGGTCCCCCACAAAATGCCCTTGGTGCGCAGATTTGCTGGCAACTGGCGGCATGCCAAGGCAATCACCACGGCATTGTCGCCACCCAGCAAAATATCAATCATGATGATTTGCCCGACAGCGATCCAAAAATGGGCGGTGAGGAATTCTTCCACGGTCTTCTTTCTCTATTGATGCCCAAGGCACACAAACAACAAAGCCGGATTGTCCCTCAGGAAATCCGGCTTGGTATTTTAGATAGCCGCATCAAGCGGCCACGCCTGGCAAATTAAAGCATTGCCTTCAACAGCTTTGCCATTTCAGAGGGATTGCGCGTGATCTTGAAACCGCACTCTTCCATCACTGCCAGCTTGGCATCGGCCGTGTCGGCGCCGCCAGAGATCAAGGCACCGGCGTGGCCCATGCGCTTGCCCGCAGGAGCGGTCACGCCCGCAATGAAACCAACGATGGGTTTCTTCATATTGAGCTTGCACCAACGGGCTGCTTCGGCTTCGTCCGGTCCACCGATTTCACCAATCATGATGACGGCATCGGTATCGGGGTCGTCATTGAAGGCCTGCATGATGTCGATGTGCTTCAGGCCATTGATAGGGTCGCCACCAATGCCGACTGCGCTGGACTGGCCCAGACCGATTTCGGTCAACTGCGCCACGGCTTCGTAAGTCAAGGTACCGGAGCGGCTCACCACGCCAATACGGCCCTTGCGGTGGATGTGACCGGGCATGATGCCGATCTTGATCTCGTCAGGCGTGATCAGACCAGGGCAGTTGGGTCCCAACAGCAAAGTCTTCTTGCCACCAGCGGCTTCTTTGGCGCGCATCTTGTTGCGCACTTCCAGCATGTCCTTGACCGGAATGCCTTCGGTGATACAGATCGCCAGGTCCAGGTCCGCTTCCACGGCTTCCCAGATAGCGGCGGCGGCGCCTGCTGGAGGCACATAGATCACGGAAACGGTGGAGCCCGTTTGGGCGGCAGCTTCTTTCACCGAAGCGAAAATGGGGATGCCAAAAATGGATTCGCCCGCCTTCTTGGGGTTCACACCCGCTGCGAAGCATTCTTTGCCGTTGGCGTATTCCTGGCACTTTTCAGTGTGGAACTGGCCGGTCTTGCCGGTGATGCCTTGGGTGATGACTTTGGTGTCTTTATTGATGAGGATCGACATGATGTTCCTAGTCAGTTGGGGACAGAGCTGGCTCGCTTCGCGTAGCTGCGGTCTGTCCCGCAAAGTTTCACGATGCGGCTTTGACGGCCGCGACCACTTTTTCAGCCGCATCGGCCATGGTGTCAGCGCTGATGATCGGCAGACCGGATTCGGCCAGCATCTTCTTGCCCAATTCTTCATTGGTACCCTTCATGCGCACGACCAGCGGCACATTCAGATTGGTCGCCTTGCAGGCGGTGATCACGCCGGTGGCGATGGTGTCGCACTTCATGATGCCGCCGAAGATGTTGACCAAAATGGCCTTGACCTTGGGGTTTTTCAACATGATCTTGAAGGCTTCGGTCACCTTCTCGGGGGTGGCGCCGCCGCCCACGTCCAGGAAGTTGGCTGGCTCCGCGCCAAACAGCTTGATGGTGTCCATGGTCGCCATGGCCAGACCGGCACCGTTGACCAGGCAACCAATGTCGCCGTCCAGGCTGATGTAGGCCAGGTCAAACTTGCTGGCTTCGACTTCGGCCGGATCTTCTTCGTCCAGATCGCGGTAGGCCACGATTTCTGGGTGGCGGAACAGCGCGTTGGCGTCAAAGTTGAACTTGGCATCGATGGCTTTGATATTGCCATTGCCTTCCAGAATCATCGGGTTGATTTCAACCAGCGATGCGTCGGTGTCCATGTACACCTTGTAGACCTTTTGCAGCACATCCACGGCTTGCGCGGTGGAGCCCGCTGGCACACCAATGGCGTCGGCCAGTTTCGTGGCTTGGGCGTCGGTCAAACCGGTGGCGGGGTCGATGATTTCGGTGACGATCTTCTCGGGCGTGGAGTGCGCCACTTCCTCGATGTCCATGCCACCTTCGCTGGAGACGATCATGGCCACACGCTGGGTGGCGCGGTCGGTCACGGCCGACACGTAGTATTCTTTTTTGATGTCTGCGCCGTCTTCGATCAACAAGCGGCGAACTTTTTGGCCTTCGGGACCAGTCTGGTGGGTGATGAGCTGCATGCCCAAAATTTCACTCGCCAGCTTTTTGACGTCGTCGATGGAGCGTGCCAGCTTGACACCGCCGCCCTTGCCGCGACCACCTGCATGGATTTGCGCTTTGACAACCCAGACCGGGCCGCCCAGTTTTTGGGCGGCTTCCACCGCTTCTTGAACGGTGAATGCCGGAATGCCACGGGGCACCGGTACACCAGCTTGGCGCAAGATTTCCTTGCCTTGGTATTCGTGAATCTTCATGAGGGCTCTCTCAGGAAATGACAATTATCACCATACTGCAATCACATTGGGGTGTACAGATGGCACTGGGCGTAGCAAACCGGAAATGTATCATGCTGCAACGCACCAATCTTGTACTTGCCTTACAGTGGCCCGCAAGGTGGCGGCACACGCGTCCCTTTTACCTCGGAAACCCACATCTTTTATGAAGAAAATATTTATTGATGGTGAAGCCGGCACCACCGGTTTGCAGATCCGTGAACGCTTGCAAACCCTGCCCGGCGTGCAGGTTCTGAGCATTGATGCCGCCCTGCGCAAGGACGCCAACGCCAAACGCGCCCTGATGGCGCAAGCCGATCTGGTGATTCTGTGCCTGCACGACGATGCAGCGGTGGAGTCGGTGGCCATGGTCGACGCCATCGAACGCGACACCGGACGCCCGGGGCCGCGCATCATCGACGCCTCTACAGCCCACCGCACCGCACCGGGCTGGGTCTACGGGTTTCCGGAACTGGCTGCGGCACAACGCGACGCCGTGGCACAGGCGCGCCGGGTGGCCAACCCCGGCTGCTACGCCACGGGTGCCATTGCGCTGATCCGCCCCCTGGTCGACGCCGGGCTGTTGCCTGCCGATTTCCCGGTGTGTTTACCCGCCATCAGTGGCTACTCCGGTGGCGGCAGGCCCATGATCGAAGCCTACGAAAAGGGCACGGCACCGCCGATGGAGCTGTACGGACTGGGCCTGAAGCACAAGCACATTCCCGAAATCATGTGCTACACCGGCCTGACCCGGCGCCCCTTGTTTGTGCCCTCGGTGGGTAACTTTGCGCAAGGCATGCTGGTGCAATTGCCACTGCATCTGGACCTGCTGCCCAACCGCCCCAGTGCGCAAGACCTGCATGCCGCCCTCGCACAGCACTACCAAGGCAGCGAATGGGTCAGCGTGGAGCCCGCCACGCCGGACCTGAAGCTTGACGCCGTGGCTTTGGCCAACACCAACCGGATGGAACTGCGGGTTTTTGCCAACGACGCGGGCATGGATCGTTTCGCCCATGCCGTTCTGATCGCCCGACTGGACAACCTGGGCAAAGGCGCCAGCGGCGCCGCCGTGCAAAACCTGCGCCTGATGCTGGATTTGTAAATCAGTCGTCCGATGCGCCAGACACCACCCGGTGGATGGCGTCCCCGCCAAACCCCCGGCTTGCCAAAAAGCGCATCTGCTTGGCACGCTCTGCGCTGTCGGCGGGTGGGGTGCCGAATTTCTTGCGCCAGACCTCGCGTGCCCGGTCCACTTCACTGGCGCGCAGTTGCTCTACGGCTTGTGCTACCGCTTCGGGCTCCAGCCCCTTGCTCTGCAATTCCTGGCGGATGCGGGCCGTACCCAGCTTGGCCGCCCGGCGGTGAAGGACCGACTCCAGCACCCGCTGCGCACTGATAAAACCCTTGGCCTGGAGCTCGTCCAGCACGCTTTCCAGACTGCCGGGCACCTCCTCGTACGCTGCCAAGCGCCGCTCCAGCTCGGCGCGCGAATACTCGCGTGCACTGAGCAGGCGCAGGGCCCGGCCTTTGAGCGTCAATGCCAGGGTCGCCATCAGGCGGGGCCTGGCATTGAACCAGCTTTTGCTACTATTTTCATAGCTGCTTGCGCACTGTTTTCGGACCTATTCGGCCTTTTCTGCTTTTTTTGCTGCGCCCTTGGCTTTGGCAGCAACGTCCACCGCCAGCATGGGAATACCCAGCGACTCGCGCACCTTGTTTTCGATCTCGATGGAGAGGTCCGGGTTTTCACGCAGGAATTCACGGGAGTTGTCCCGGCCTTGGCCAATTTTTTCGCCTTTGTAGGCGTACCAGGCCCCGGATTTCTCGATGATGTGGGCGGCCACGCCCATGTCGATGATCTCTCCGTGGCGGCTGATACCCTCGCCAAACAAAATGTCGAACTCCGCCGTTTTGAACGGAGGGCTGACCTTGTTTTTGACCACCTTGACCTTGGTTTCGTTGCCAATGGCCTCGTCCCCCTTTTTGATGGTGCCGGTACGGCGGATGTCCAGGCGCACCGAGGCGTAAAACTTGAGCGCATTGCCGCCGGTGGTGGTCTCGGGGCTGCCAAACATGACACCAATCTTCATGCGGATCTGGTTGATGAAAATGACCATGCAGTTGGTCTTTTTGATATGGGCCGTAAGCTTGCGCAGGGCCTGGCTCATCAAGCGGGCCTGCAAGCCGGGCAGGGAGTCGCCCATTTCGCCTTCCAGCTCGGCCTTCGGCGTCAAAGCCGCCACCGAGTCCACCACGATCAGGTCCACGGCGCCGGAGCGCACCAGGCTGTCCACGATTTCCAGGGCCTGCTCGCCGGTGTCGGGCTGGCTGATCAGCAGGTCTTGCAGGTTGACACCCAGGTTTTGGGCGTACTGGATGTCCAGCGCGTGCTCGGCGTCAATGAACGCACACTGACCGCCTTGTTTTTGCATTTCGGCAATCACCTGCAAGGTTAGCGTGGTCTTGCCCGAAGATTCCGGGCCGTAGATCTCGACCACCCGGCCGCGCGGCAAACCGCCCACGCCCAGGGCGATGTCCAGCCCCAGCGACCCGGTGGAAACCACCTGGATGTCTTCAATCACCTCGCCCTCGCCCAGGCGCATGATGGTGCCCTTGCCGAACTGCTTTTCAATTTGCGCCAGCGCCACTTGCAGGGCTTTGGCTTTTTCGGTGTTCACCGCAAGGGTGGGGGCTTTGACGGGTGCGTCCATGAAAAAATCTCCTTTAAAAGCAGCGGGTTAGTGCAAAACAGCATCTGGTTTTAACAACAGGCTGGATGCTTGAACAGTAGTCTAATCCAAATCATTGAAACTGGTAAATCTATTTTTTAGTCAGTTTGCATTACTATTTGAGCCATGCCGAATACCTCCCTTTCCAGCCCGACCGCGTGGCAGCAAACCCATCTGGGCCATTGGTTGCGCCTGGCCCTGGAGCGTTTTGACGCACATGTGATGGCACTGATGAGCCACCACCCCGCAGTCCCCCTGGGGCTGGCCCACCTGGCCGCACGGGGGCAGATCAGCGCCGCCCACATCCACATCACCCGCCACCTGCCCCAAGAGGGTGCCCGGCTGACCGACCTGGCCCAGCGCGCAGGCATGAGCAAACAGGCCATGGGCACCCTGGTTACCCAGTGCGAAGCCTGGGGCATGGTGGTGCGCGATACCGACCCCAGCGACGCACGCGCACGCCCGGTGCGCTTCACCAGCACCGGCTTGGCCTGGCTGCTGGCCTACCAGGAATCCGTGGCCCAGGCCGAAGCCGAGCTGCGCGCCGCCGTGGGCCCGGAGGTTGCCACCGTGATCGCCCTGGGCCTGGAGGCCTACAGCGGGCAATAAAACCCGCCATCACCGTGCGCGCAATTTAGTGAGGCACGCCTAGAATGCACATACCAGCGGAAACGCTGCGCGACCAACACAAGGAGACAAAATGCGGATCTTGATTGCCGAAGACGACCAGGTGCTGGCCGACGGACTGCTGCGTGCACTGCGCGGGGCTGGCGCCGCTGTAGACCATGTGGCCAGCGGCAGCGAAGCCGATGCGGCCTTGATGACCAATACCGAGTTCGACCTGCTGATTCTCGACCTGGGCCTGCCCAAGATGCACGGCCTGGAGGTGCTCAAAAAGCTGCGCGGGCGGGGCTCCTCATTGCCGGTGCTGATCCTGACGGCGGCGGACAGCGTGGACGAACGCGTCAAAGGGCTGGACTATGGCGCCGACGACTACATGGCCAAACCCTTCAGCCTGCAGGAACTCGAAGCCCGCGTGCGCGCCCTGGTGCGCCGCGGCATGGGCGCCACCAGCAGCAGCATCAAACACGGCCCGCTGGTGTACGACCAGGCCGGGCGGGTGGCAACCATCGACGGCAAGATGGTCGAACTGTCCGCGCGTGAACTGGGCCTGCTGGAAGTGCTGCTGCAGCGCGCCGGGCGCCTGGTCAGCAAAGACCAGCTGGTGGAGCGGCTGTGCGAGTGGGGCGAAGAGGTGAGCAACAACGCCATCGAGGTCTACATCCACCGCCTGCGCAAGAAGATCGAGAAAGGCCCGATCCGCATCGCCACCGTGCGCGGCCTGGGCTACTGCCTGGAAAAAATCCCCTCGTGATCGAAATGCTATGCTTTTCATAGCTGTTTGCGATTATTCCACGGGGGTTAGAGGCCAATTCGCCATCAAAACCAGAGCCCCGGAGCGGGCCGGGTGAAAATTTTCCAGCGCGAGCAACGCTCCCTGTTCGGGGAAATCCTGGACTGGATGCTCACGCCGCTGCTGCTGCTGTGGCCGGTGAGCCTGGTCCTGACCTGGCTGGTGGCGCAGGGCATCGCGGGCAAGCCTTTCGACCGGGCGCTGGAATACAACGTGGGCACACTGGCCCAGTTGGTCACCGTTCACCACAACAAGGCGCAGTTCGTCCTCCCGCTGCCCGCGCGTGAACTGCTGCGCGCCGACGATGCCGACACGGTGTACTACCAGGTGCTGGGAGCGTCTGGCGAATTTCTGAGCGGCGACAAAGACTTGCCCCTGCCCCCGGAGGAGGAAAAAATCGGGACCGGCGAAGTACGCATGCGCGATGCCGAATTTCGCGGCATGGACATCAAGGTGGCCTACACCTGGGTCAAACTGGACCTGCCCAACGGCACGCCCGCACTGGTGCAAGTGGCCGAAACCATGGACAAACGCTCGGTGCTGGCCACCGAAATTGTCAAAGGCGTGATGCTGCCGCAGTTTGTGATCCTGCCGCTGGCGGTACTGCTGGTCTGGCTGGCGCTGGTGCAGGCAATCAAGCCGCTGAACCACCTGGAAGAGCGCATCCGGGCGCGCAGCCCGGACGATTTGAGCCCGCTGGATGCGGAAGCCGTTCCCCTGGAGGTGGCGCCCCTGGTGGCGTCCGTGAACGACCTGCTGATGCGTCTGAAAGACTCGATTGCCACACAAAAGCGCTTCCTGGCCGACGCCGCGCACCAGCTCAAAACCCCGCTGGCGGGACTGCGCATGCAGGCCGACCTGGCGCAGCGCGAAGACGCCAACGCCGAAGACCTGAAACAGTCGCTGCGGCAAATCGGGCGCTCCAGCATTCGCGCCACCCACACCGTCAACCAGCTGCTCGCCCTGGCACGGGCCGAGGGCGGCGGCACGGTCATGACCAGCCAGCCCTGCGACCTGGCACGCCTGACCATGGAAGTCACCCGCGACTGTGCGCCACGGGCCATGGACAAATACATCGATCTGGGCTTTGAGGGCACCCAACCCGGCTCGGAAGGCGTCACCGTCATGGGCAACCCCACCTTGCTCAAGGAAATGGTGCGCAATCTGCTGGACAACGCCATCAACTACACCCCGTCCCACGCCGACAAGCCCGGCATGATCACGGCGCGGGTGTTGATTGACCCGTTCAGCAAGGTGCTGGTGCTGCAGGTGGAAGATTCCGGCCCCGGCATTCCGGCGGCCGAACGCGAGCTGGTGTTCCAGCCCTTTTACCGGGTGCTGGGCACCGAGGCGGATGGCTCCGGCCTGGGCCTGCCCATCGTGGTGGAAATTGCGCGCCAGCACCAGGCCACCGTCACGGTGGAAGACAGCCGACCCGGCCAGACCCCACCCGGAACCTGCTTCACGGTACGCTTTTCCCGCGGCCCGGAAAGCACCTGAAACCGGCGCGGATCAGCCGCACTTTTTCAGGGCTTTACCGCCCAGCGCGGGTTTGACCTCCTCCAGTTTGGCCTTCATGGCCTCGGTGAGGGCGGGCAATGTGAGCGCAAAAACCATGCCTTCCTCGCGCTCCTGCACCACGCGCGCGGTGCGGATGCCGCGCTGCGCCAGACGCGCCAGCTCGGCCGTGGCCGCCGCCTGGGACTCAAAGCCCCCCAGCGAAAGGCCCATTTCCAGTGCGGGATTGTTCAGCGCTTCGGTCTTGATTTCCATCTTTGACAACTCAGCGCGCTTTTTGGCCTGTGCTTCTGCTGTGGCGTATTTGCCCATGTACACAATCCAGCGCGCGGGCTCCCGCTCGGACTCCAGTTGCCAGGCCCCCGCAGGCAAGGCGTCTTCCAGCGCATTGCGCAGGGTCTGGGCCTGGGCCTCGGTAAACGTGCCCGCCTGCAAACACTCTTTGGGCACCAGATCAGCCTGCACCTGGGCTTCCACTTTTTTGATCTCGGCCGCGGTGAGCAGCTGCACCGCCTCGGGCTTGATCTGCTGGGCCACACGCTGCGGTTCGTTTTGCTGGGCGGGCGCCATGCCGTAGGCCCGCAACAAGCCATTGGCCCACGCAAAGTAGACGCCGTTTGCCAGCAAAAGGGCCAATACAAGCAATCGCAACATCGTTGTTTCAGGCAGCCAGCGGACGCACGCTGACCTCCGCGCTGGTAATCTTTTTGAGGCCACTGGCCGTATGCACCAGCAAAGCCCCGCTGGCGTCCACGCCTCGGGCCTGCCCGGTCATGCCTTCGCCGCACACCACCTCGCGGCCATACAAACAGTCCCGCACATGGAAGGGCTGGCGCAAAGGCGCAAAACCCTGGTCCACAAAACGCAGCACGGCCTGCACCAAGGGCAAGGCGATGCGCTCCAGGGCGGCGGGAGCATCTACCCCCGGCAGCACTTCCGCCAAAGCCGCAGGCGGCGTGCGCAAGCCCGCGCCATCGCGCGGCGTGATGTTGACGCCAATGCCGATCACGGCGTAACGCACCTCGCCCACACTGGCGGTCTCGATCAAGATGCCCGCCAGTTTGCGCTCTTGCAACCACACATCGTTGGGCCACTTCAAACGCAAGTCGGGGTGCAGGCTGTCGGCCACCGCCAGACCCACCGCCAGCGACAGGCCCGACCAGTCTGCGGGTGCCAGCGGCAAACCCAACGAGAAAGTGAGCGTACCGCCCACACCCGCAGTGTCACTTTCCCACTGCCGCCCCAGCCGCCCGCGCCCGGCGCTTTGGCGCTCGGCCACCAGCAGCACGGGTTCCAACTGGCCGGCGCGGGCACGGCGCATCAGCTCGGTGTTGGTGGAGTCGATCTCCGGCAAGACCTCCACGGTGAAACCCGGCAACACCGGTGCCACCGCCTCCCAGATCGCCTCGGCCGGCCAGCATAAAGTCATTGACATTTCTCCCATGCGCTCGCGTACCACGATCTATGCGGGAAACGCCGTGGAACCGGCTTTGCCGGGCCACTGGCGTTGCCCCCTGGAGGGGGGAGGCGGCGACAGCCGCCACGGGGGTGTTTCATCTCTTTCCGCGTTTGGGGGCCAGAAGGGTGCCGCGGCAGTTTTTGGCGCCGCACCAGCAGGGGTATTCGGCCTTGAGCTTGGGGGTATAACGCTCCTCCAGGATCAGTCCGTAGTCGTAATTGAGTTCTTCCCCGGCGGTGATATTGCGCCGCGCCTTGATATAGACACGCCCCTCCACCTCGTCGGCCTCGCAGTTGCCGTCGCAGGAATGGTTGATCCAGCGCGAGGAGTTGCCGCCATACAGCGCATCGATGACGTCGCCGTTGTCCAGGGAGAAGTAAAACGTGTGGTTGGGGTCGCGCGGGTCGTGCGGGTGGCGGTCCTGCGCCTCGTCCCAGCTGATCACCTCGCCCACATATTCAATGAGGGTTTCGCCTTCGGCGATATCCTGCACCGCAAACACACCTTTGCCATGTACGCCGGAGCGCCGGGTCTGAATGCGCCGGTTGCTGGACCCACTGGCGGAAACCGCAGATTTTTTGGACACGCTTCAAAAATTTGGTATGGTGAATCGTATGGGCGCGCATGTGTGCGCCTGTGTGTGCAAGTGCGCGCCTGAGCGCACGCGAGAAACTGGATTGTAGTCAGATGAAAAACGTAGTTTTCGGTAAAACATTGGTTATTGCAGAGAAACCGTCCGTGGCCCAAGACATCGTGCGGGCGCTCACGCCTTTGGCTGGAAAATTCGAAAAGCACGACGAGTATTTTGAGAGCGACACCTACGTCGTCTCCAGCGCCGTGGGGCACCTGGTGGAAATCCAGGCACCCGAAGAATTTGACGTCAAACGCGGTAAGTGGAGCTTTGCCCACCTGCCCGTGATCCCCCCGCACTTTGACCTGAAACCCGTGGACAAGACCAAGACCCGCCTGAACGCCGTGGTCAAACTGGCCAAACGCAAGGACGTGGGCCAACTCATCAACGCCTGCGACGCGGGCCGCGAGGGGGAGCTGATCTTCCGCCTGATCGAGCAATACGCCGGTGGCGCCAAGCCGCTGGGCAAGCCGGTCTCGCGCCTGTGGCTGCAGTCCATGACGCCGCAGGCCATCCGCGACGGCTTTGGCGCCTTGCGCACCAATGCGCAAATGCAACCGCTGGCCGATGCCGCCCGCTGTCGCTCCGAGGCCGATTGGCTGGTGGGCATCAACGGCACCCGCGCCATGACTGCGTTTAATTCGCGCGACGGCGGCTTCTTCTTGACCACCGTGGGCCGGGTGCAAACCCCTACTTTGAGTGTGGTGGTGGAGCGCGAAGAGCAAATCCGCAAATTCATCAGCCGCGACTACTGGGAAATCCACGCCACCTTCGGTGCGCAAGCAGGCGAATACCCCGCCAAATGGTTTGACCCCAAGCACAAACGCGATGCAGACGACGCCGAGAAGAAGGCCGACCGCCTCTGGACCCAGCGCGAAGCCCAGGCCATTGCCGACGCCGTGCGCGGCCAACAGGCCACGGTCACCGAAGAAAGCAAGCCCACCACCCAAGCCTCGCCGCTGCTGTTCGACCTGACCAGCCTGCAGCGCGAAGCCAACGGCAAGTTTGGCTTCTCGGCCAAAACCACGCTGTCCATCGCCCAAAGCCTGTACGAGCGCCACAAGGCCTTGACCTACCCGCGTACCGACTCCCGCGCCCTGCCCGAAGACTATGTGCCCGTGGTCAAACAAACCTTCGAAATGCTGGCCGACAGCGGCATGCGCCACCTGGCGCCCCACGCCGCCACGGCCCTCAAGGGCAACTATGTCAAGCCCACCAAACGGGTGTTTGACAACGCCAAGGTGAGTGACCACTTCGCCATCATCCCCACGCTGCAAGCGCCCAGCGGCCTGAGTGATGCTGAGCAAAAGGTCTACGACCTGGTGGTGCGCCGCTTCATGGCGGTGTTCTTCCCCAGCGCCGAATACCAGGTGACAACGCGCATCACGGTGGCCGCCCAGCACTCTTTCAAGACCGAAGGCAAGGTGCTTGTCAAACCAGGCTGGCTGGCCATTTACGGTAAGGAAGCCGCCGACGAGGTGGCAGATGCCAAAGACGGCGACAAGGGCCAAAGCCTGGTGCCGGTGCAGCCCGGCGAAAAGGTCAAGACCCAAACGGTCGACCCCAAGGGCCTCAAAACCCGCCCCCCCGCACGCTACTCGGAAGCCACGCTGCTGGGCGCCATGGAAGGTGCCGGCAAGACGGTGGAAGACGACGAACTGCGTGAAGCCATGCAGGAAAAAGGCCTGGGCACGCCAGCCACCCGCGCCTCCATCATCGAGGGTTTGATTGCCGAGAAATACATGCTGCGCGAAGGCCGGGAAATCATCCCCACCGCCAAGGCCTTCCAACTCATGACCCTCTTGCGCGGCCTGGAAGTGGAAGAACTCACCAAGGCCGAACTCACCGGCGAGTGGGAATACAAACTCGCGCAAATGGAGCAAGGCAAGCTCCAACGCTCCACCTTCATGGCCGAAATCGCCACCATGACCGAGCGCATGGTCAAAAAAGCCAAGGAATACGACCGCGACACCATTCCCGGCGACTACGCCACCCTGCACGCCCCCTGCCCCAACTGCGGCGGCATCGTCAAGGAAAACTACCGCCGCTTCACCTGCACAGGCGCGGACGGCCACAGCGATGGCTGCGGCTTCTCGTTTGGCAAGTCGCCCGCCGGGCGCACCTTCGAGCTGGCCGAGGTGGAGCAATTCCTGCGCGACCGCAAAATCGGCCCATTGGAGGGCTTTCGCTCAAAAGCCGGCTGGCCTTTCACCGCCGAAATGGTCATCAAGTTCGACGAAGAAACCAAGAACTACAAGCTGGAGTTTGACTTTGGCGACGACAAAAAGGCCGAGGAAACCGGTGAACTGGTGGACTTTTCCGCCCAGGAGTCGCTGGGCGCCTGCCCCAAATGCGGCGGCGCCGTGTTTGAGCATGGCAAAAACTATGTCTGCGAGAAATCCGTTCCCACGGGCCAGCAGCCCACGCCCAGTTGCGATTTCAAAACCGGGCAAATCATCCTGCAGCAACCGATTGAACGCGCGCAGATGCACAAGCTGCTGGAAACCGGCAAGACCGACCTGCTGGACAAATTTGTCAGCATGCGCACCCGCCGCGCCTTCAAGGCCATGCTGGCCTGGGACGCCGAAGCCGGCAAGGTGAACTTCGAGTTCGCCCCCAGCAAATTCCCGCCCCGCAAAACCACCGCCAAACCTGCAGCCGCTACAAAAACAGGAGCTGTTCGCGCAGCATCCACGGGGGCTGCAGGCACAAAAGCACCTGCAAAGAAGGCCACTGGCACCAAAACCGCCACCAAGACCGCCAAGCCCAAAGCCCCGCGCGCCACCACAGCCGCCAGCGGCAAACTGCCCAGCGCGGAGCTGGCCGCCGTGATCGGCGCGGAACCGGTGGCACGCACCGAGGTCATCAAGAAGCTGTGGGACTACATCAAGGCCAACAACCTGCAGGACGCCGCCAACAAACGCGCCATCAACGCCGACGCCAAACTGCTGGCCGTGTTTGGCAAGCCGCAGGTGACCATGTTTGAACTGGCGGGCATTGCGGGCAAACATTTGACGTAGGCCATGCGGCTGCGCTGCGGCAAGCTTGCCGTAGCAGTCAGGGGCCGCTGTATCAAGAGGCTGCAAGGCTGGTCAAACAGGCGACCGAAAATACCGATTGGACTGCCGCCGATAGAGCGTCCCTGGCCGACATGCTGGAACAATGGCTTCCCAAAGTGGTTACCCCTTGGGAGGCCAAGGAGCAGCGAAAAAAGCTCAAATTGACCGCCTTGCGCGGCCAATCCTGACAAAAAGGATGCCACGATGACCACACCGGAAAAAGGACGCATAGACTTCAATGAACATCTGACCGATGCCCAACTCGACTTGTATGACCGCATGAGCGAGATCAGTGAAGACTGCTTTTGTGCAAGCTGGATATATGACAACGAGTACAACATCTGGGACGCAATAGTTAACGGTGACGCAAGTTCGTCCTACCAAAGCATGAGCCCAAGACTCCTAGCGCGCTGTCAACTGCTTTCCCTGGAGATCGGAGGCTGGATCTATTGGACTGACAGCCCGCAATTTGCGCCGATGGCGCAGTGGCTGACAATGGTGGACGCGAAGCGAAAGCTTGCCGCAGCTCCAACATCGTGAAGTCAAACACCCACTCAGACCACGCCCCGGCGCAACAGCAGCCCCCAACCCCTGCCCCCCACCCATGACCACCTGGAAACCCGCCATGCCCCCATCTCCCCCACTCGACCTAAGCTCCCTGGAAAACGCTCTGGCATCCCTACGCCGCGCCCTGATCCGCTGGCAAGCGGCTGGCGAGCAGGACGAAGAGTTGCGCGACGCTTGCATCCAGCGCTTTGAATACACCTTCGAGCTGAGCTGGAAGATGCTACAGCGTCGGCTGGAGCGGGATCTGCCCGATGCGCAAAGTGTGGATGCCATGAGCTTTCGCGAACTGATGCGTAGCGGTGGCGAGCGCGGACTGGTGCGGGATGTGGATGCGTGGATGGCCTTTCGCGACAAGCGAAACACCACCTCGCACACCTACAACGCCGCCAAAGCCGCCGATGTGGCCGCCGTCATTCCCAGCTTTGCCGACCATGCTGCAGCGCTGCTGGCAGAGTTGCAGGCCCGAGGTACCCTGGATGCTTGACATCACCCCCGCGCAGCAAGCGCTGATTCTTGATCTGTTGCAACTTCGGCTGCCCCACGTCAACGCCCTGGCGTTTGGTTCGCGGGTGGCCGGCTGGCCGTTTGGCCGCGGCCCCAAGCCTTACTCTGACCTGGACATTGCGTTGTGGGGGCTGCGCGCAGAGGACGCCGCCGCCCTGGCGCATCTGCGTGCCGACCTGGAAGAAAGTGCGCTGCCCTGGCGCGTAGACCTCAGCGATGCGTGTGATCTGCCTGCCCCCTTGCTTGAGTTGGTAGAGCGTCACGGCGCGCAGTTGCAAGACAAGCCAAGCGCGCATCTGAATCTGCCCCATCAATCGCCGCCTGAGGGCACCGCCCCGACCATCGCTTCATGATCCTCACCATCTCCCGCCTCCAAGCCCCACCCCTGCCCGAATCCGGCTGCTGGTGGGCGAGCAACTTGGACTTCATGCAGCCGCCCCTGTGGCGCCCGCGCGCAGAGGTCGAGCAGGATGAAGGCCTGCTGCAGCCGATTACATACGCGCGCTCCAGGGCACGCTGGTGCATGCTCTTCAAGTAATGGGCCTGCATCACCAGCTCGATGTGCTCTTGCTTGGTCAACATGACGAACTCGCTGGCAAACGGCGCTGATTCCGTCTTGCTTGCTGGCGCAATGGCCTCCATCACGGTGAATGTGCTGGCACTCATGAGGCGTGACATTATTGAAAAATCGTGGCCACTTCAACCGCCACCTAAATTTCCACGTCTTCGTTATGGGGTTGGCAAATATTTACTGATTCAAAAGGAATTGAGGCTTACCAGCGCAGCAATTGCTGGACACAGGAGTTCGACAGTGGCTTTGCTGATAGCGCAGGACGGATTTACGCAGGCGTTTTGATCTGCTGCACGGCCCGATCCGGGAGCAAAATCCCTGGTCGGCGGTCACAAACAAGCCCTCTTGCCCATCGCTACTCCACCGCAGAGCACATGCCGCCTGAAGGGCACCGGGTTGAGTTCGAAATCAAGCCCGTGACCGAGGCGCGAAACTCTGCGGCACCTTCAATCGATTGACGTCTTAAGATCGCCCCATGAACTTCCCCGTCCCCGATGACGACTCCGGGCACAGCACCCACACCCCGGCCCAACGCGCGGTGGCGGCGACGCGCAGCACCTGGGTCAGTGTCGTGGTCAATGGGGTGCTGTCGGCCACGCAGATCGTGGTCGGTGTGTTCGCCCATTCGCAGGGCCTGATTGCCGACGGCATCCACTCGCTGTCGGACCTGGTGGCCGACTTTGTGGTGCTGCTGGCCAACCACCACAGCCACAAGGACGCCGACCTGGACCATCCCTATGGCCACCAGCGCTTTGAAACCGGGGCCTCGCTGGCGCTGGGCCTGTTGCTGCTGGCGGTGGGGGTGGGCATGGTCTGGTCCGCCCTGCACAAGCTCGAAGCCCCGCAGGCCATTGCCACCGTGCATGTGGCCGCACTGTGGGTTGCGGTGGGCGCGTTGGCCGCCAAAGAGCTGCTGTTTCGCTACATGCTGCGGGTCGCCAAACAGGTCAAATCCAGCATGCTGGTGGCCAATGCCTGGCACGCGCGCTCTGACGCAGCCTCATCCCTGGTGGTCAGCCTGGGGCTGATCGGCAACCTGGCGGGCTACCCCCTGCTGGACCCGATTGCGGCCTTGATGGTGGGCTTCATGGTCGGCCAGATGGGCTGGCGCTTCGGCTGGAACGCCTTGCACGACCTGATGGACCGCGCCGTGGACGAGGCTGAGGTGCAGGCCATCCGGGACACCCTGCAGGCCACGCCGGGCGTCTGCGGGGTGCACGATGTGCGCACCCGTAAAATGGGCGACATGGTCGTAGTGGACGCCCACATCGAGGTAGACGCCACGCTCACCGTCGAAGCGGGCCACACCATTGCGGTCGCCGCCCGCCAAGCCGTCATGCGACGCCACCGCGTACTCAACCTGATGACCCATGTAGATCCAGCCCAGAGGCCGGACCACGACCACGACATGGCGCGCCCCGCCGTCTGAACCCCATGCACCGCACCATTTTCGACACCCCCCTCATCAACACCCTGCTGCGCGGTCTTTCCTTGGTCTTTTTGAAGCTGGCAGGCTGGAAGGTGGAGGGCCGTTTGCCGCCCCATTGCCAAAAAAGCGTGTTCATCGCCGCGCCCCACACCAGCAACTGGGACCTGCCCTACACCCTGATGGTGGCCTTTGTGCTGCGCCTGAACATCTACTGGATGGGCAAAGAGGAGCTTTTCAGGCCCCCGTTTCGCCACCTGATGATGTGGTTGGGCGGCATTCCCGTGGCACGGGAAAAGTGCAACAACCTGGTGGCCGCCTCGGCCGAAGCCATTCAGGCCGCCGACGGCCCGCTGCAGCTGGTGGTTCCCCCTGAGGGCACACGCAGCAAGGCGCGTTACTGGAAAACCGGCTTTTACTACATCGCCGTCAGCGCCCAGGTGCCCATCGTGATGGCCTATATGGACTACGCCAAGAAGCGCAGCGGCCTGGGCCCGGTGTTCCAGCCCACCGGCAATATCGAAGCGGACATGGCCGCCATCAAGGCCTTTTACGCGCCCTTCAAAGGCAAGAACGCCGACCAGTTCCACGCCGGTCCGCAGGAGTAGGCGCCAAGGCTCAACCCTGCTCCGCCCTGGCCTGGGCGGCCTGCAAGAAGTCGGTCAACAAGGCACTGTCGTCCAGCGTGTCGGGCCCGGCCTGCAGAAATTCGGGGTGCCATTGCACGGCGGCCACGTAGGCGGGGCCGGTGTGGCGGATGGCCTCGATCACGCCGTCGTCCGGGCAGCGCGCCTCCACCACAAAATCCGGGGCCAAGTCTTTGATGCCCTGGTGGTGAATGCTATTAATTTTGTAGCTGCTTGTGCCCGCCAGCAGTGCCGCAAGCCGCGTTTCAGGCACCACTTCCAGCGGATGGAAGTGCTGGTCATAAGCGTGTTGGATGTAGTGCGCCAGCGCCTCGGGCTTCTGGGTGGCGATGTCCTGGTACAAGGTGCCGCCAAAGGCCACGTTGATCAGCTGCAGCCCGCGGCAGATGCCAAACACCGGCTTGCCGGCGGCCACAAAGGCTTTGATCAGCGCCTGCTCGTACTGGTCGCGGTTGCGGTCGCCGCTCCAGTGGTCTTGCAGCGGGGTTTCGCCGTAGCTGCCGGGCCAGACATCGGAGCCGCCGTGCAGCACCAGGCCGTCGAGCCACTGGGCGTAGTCGTCAAAATCCACGTCGCCCCGGGCGGTGTCACCCACGGGCGAAGGAACCATGACCGGCAAGGCCCCGCCTGACATGACCCAGTGGGCCATGGACTGCTCCAGGTACTGCAGGGTCTTGGGTGCAAAGGCCGAACGCGTGGGGTCGGGGTAAAAGAAGCAGGCACTGATGCCGATTTTGAGGCGTGTGGTTGGGGGCATGGGAGCGTGTGGTGGACGGGTCTGGCATGCGCCGTTTACCCCGGTGCGGGGTTTGGGCGAAAATCGAATGCTAATTCATTCGCCAAAACCCCAAACACTCTATGAAAATCGAAAAAGACACCGTCGTCACCCTGCGCTACAAAGTTTCCGACGCCCAGGGCAAGCTGATCGAAGAGGCCAAACAGCCCATGGCCTACCTGCATGGCGGCTATGGCAACACCCTGCCCAAGATTGAAGAAGCGCTGGACGGGCAGGAGTCCGGCTTCCAGACCACGCTGCAGCTCCAAGCCGCAGACGCCTTTGGCCTGCGCGACGAATCCCTGATGCAAACCATTGCCCGCAAGGACTTTCCGCCCGGCGTGAAAGTGGGCGGCCAGTTGCAGGGCCGCGACGCCGACGGGCATGAAACCGCCTTCACCGTCATGAAGATCAAAGGCGACACCGTGTTTCTGGACGGCAACCACCCCTTGGCCGGCCACGACCTGCGCTTCACCCTGAAAGTGACCGAAGTGCGCGCGGCCTCCAGCGAAGAAATCACCCACAAACATGTGCACGGCGCGCACGGCCACCACCACTGAGAAAGCACCCATGCACCCCCAAGCACTTCTTTGGCGGGCGCTGTCGGCAGGCCTGCTGGCAGCGACCTCCCTGGCGTCCCTAGCCCAAGCCCAAACCCCGGCGCAAGCCCCTGCGGACCCGCCGCCCGCCGAGGCGGTGGGCTACGTCAAAACCGTGGCCGGCGAAGCCTGGGTCACCACGGCAGGCCAACGCGTGCAGGCCGCGCCCGGCACCGCCGTGCTGCTCGGCAGCCAGCTCAAGACAGCGGCCCAAGCCAGTTTGGGGGTGACTTTCAAAGACAACACCGTGATGTCCTTCGGGCCCGACACCGAACTCACCGTGGACGAGTACCTTTATGCGCCCGCGCAGGGCCAGCTCCGCCTGGGCACCCGCCTGGCCAAAGGCAGCCTGAACTATGTTTCCGGCGTGATCGCCAAACTCAAGCCCGAGGCGGTCACCGTCAAAACCCCCACCGGCATCATCGGTGTGCGCGGCACCCAGTTTGTCGCCAAGGTGGAGGACGCGCAATGAGCCCCAATTTCAAAACAACCCTCGCCACCGCCGCCGTGGCGCTGGCCACCCTGCTGGCAGGCTGCGCCGGTCCGCGCTCGTATGTGGTGCTGTTGCCCAGCCCGGACGGCAGCGTGGGCCAGGTGGTGGTGCAAGGCCAGCGCGGCGAACAGGTGCTCACCCAGGCGCAGCAAGGCAGTGCCCTGGATGGCGGCACGCCCCCGTTTGCGGTGCGCCCGGAAGATCTGCAGCAGGATTTTGGCGCGGCCATGGCCGCCCGCCCGCCGCTGCCGGAGCAGTTTCTGCTGTACTTTGAAAGCGGTGGCTCCGCATTGACGGCCGAGTCCCAAGCCCTGTTGCCGCGCATTGTGGAGCGCGCACAGGCACGGGCTTCGGTGGACATGTCGGTCATCGGGCACTCCGACACCCAGGGCAAGGCCGAGGCCAACGAGGCCCTCGCCCTGGAACGTGCCAGTGCCATTGCCGAACAATTGCGCGGCTTGGGGCTGGCCAACACCGTGCTCGCCATCGAATCGCACGGCGAACGCAACCTGCTGGTACCCACGCCTGACGAGACACCCGAGCCACGCAACCGCCGCGTGGAAATCACCTTGCGTTAAAGCAGGGCGCCCTCGCTGGGGCGCCTCACTTTTGCGCCATCACGATCACATCGTCGGTGGCGCCTTCTCGCAGGCGCTGCAGGTGCAGGGCCACCAAGGGGTCGTGGGGATGCTGGCGCGCCAGCGCTTCGAAGCGTGCACGGGCGGCATCCACATCCTGCTGGCTGCCGGGCCGCAAGAGCTGCAGGGCCGCGTCGTAGTCGGCCGGGGCAGCGCAGTCGGCCGTGTCCAGGGCGGCCAAGGGGGTCGCCACCGGCAAGGCCTGCGTTTTGCCTTTGAGCACCAGCCGCCCGACGGCACGCGTAGGCACCCCCGTGCAACCGTCCAGCACCGCCTGCGACACACACAGCCGGGTGCCCAGGTGTTTGTTGACACTCTCCAGCCGCGCGGCGGTGTTGATCGGGTCGCCCAGGGCGCGGTAGTCAAACAGAGCTTTGCCGCCAAAGTTACCCACAATCACCTCACCACTGTGCACCCCGATGCGGGTCAGGCCCCAGGGCACACCCTGGGCCTGCAAACGGGTGGCATAGGCGGTGGCAAAGGCATCCATCTCCAGCGCGCAGTCCAGCGCCCGCTGGCGGTGGTCGGCCTGCACCACCGGCGCCGAAAACAGCACCACCATGGCGTCGCCCACAAAACGGTCCAGCGTGCCCTCGTGTTTGAAGACGATGACCAGCATGGCCTCCAGATAGTCGTTGAGCAAGGTCACCACCTGGGCCGGGTCGCGCATTTCCATCATGGGGGTAAAGCCCGCCAGATCGGTGAACACAAAGCTGCACACCTGGCGCTGGCCCCCCAGGTGCAGCTGCTCCGGGTGCGCCACCAGATGCGCCACCCGGTTGGGCGACACATAACGCGAGAAGGCGGTGCGCAGCCAGCGCTGCTGGCGTTCCCCCAGCCAATGGTGGATGCCGCTGGCCAGGCCAAAACTCAGCAGCAGCGCCAGGGCCGGGTTGCTCGCGTCCAGCAGCAGATGCCCTTCCACAAAGGCCCACCACGCCCCGCCGCCCATGCCAGCCAAGGCCACGGCCAGCACCACCGCTGCCCAGCGGACCGGTGCGGCCAGCGCCACCAGCCCCACCGCCAGCGTGCCCAGCACCAGCACCAGGGCCTCCAGACCGCTGGCCCAAGCCGGGCGTTGCAGGTGCTGGCCTGTCAGCATTTGCTCCAGCGCCAGCGCATGGGCCTGCACACCGGGCATCAGCTGCCCCAGGGGGTTGGCGCGCATGTCGGCCAGGCCCGCTGCCGAGCTTCCTACCAGCACGATGCTGCCGTTCACAGCGTCGGCGGCCGCCCGGCCCTGCAGCAGCTGCGCCGCCGACACATAACGTTCGGGCCGGTCCTGGGTGTAGTGCAGCCAGAGCTCGCCCTGGGCATTGGTGGGCACGGTGACGCTGCCGATACGCACCGCCTGTATCCCCGCCTCCCCGCTGCGCAGCAGGTAGTTCTGCCCGCCCTGGGCCACCCGCAGGGCCTCGGCACTCAAGCTCGGTACGCCCTGCGCACCCAAGCGCAGCAGCAAAGGCACCCGGCGCACCACGCCATCGTGGTCGGCGGCAAAGTTCAGCACGCCCACACCGCTGGCGGTGGCCAAGAGCGCGGGCAGTGGCCAGAGGGCGGAATCAAAACCCCGCAGCCAGTCCTGCGCCTGGGGCGCACCACTGCTGACGATGCGGTAGGGAAGATTCTGGGGCGGGACTGTGGACGGCCCGGGGGCGCTGCCCTGCGCGCTGTGCGACACACTGCTGCCCAGCACCACGGGGCGCCCGCGCAGCGCCTGTGCCAGCACCGCATCGTGGTCGGGCAATTGCTGCAAAAAAGCACTGGCCTGCGGGTGGTGCCAGAGCTGCGCCATGGCGGCGGGGGAGGTGCGGTCGGGTTCGGCCAGCAGCACGTCCAGCGCAATGACGGCGGCGCCCGCCTGGTGCAGGCGCTCCACCAGTTCGGCGATGCGGGTGCGGGGCCAGGGCCACTGCCCATAGGCCTTCAGACTGGCTTCGTCAATGTCCACCACGCGCACCGGCACCGGGGTGTAGGGGCGCGGATGCCAGCGCTGGAACTGGTCAAACTGCGCCAGCCGCAGGTTTTGCATCGGAATCGGATCGACCAGCCACAGAGCGAATGCGGCCAGGGCCAGCACACCCACCAGGGCCAGCGCCCAGGGATGGGACGCCACACCGGGCAGCGCGCCCCGGCGCCGCCGGTTCGGCAGACTGGATTTCAAGGGGGTAAAGGCAGTCACTACGAGGGCAAAAGGTGGTCGATTTCCTGCTGCATGGCCTTGGTCAGCTGCACGTACTTGTTGAGTTTGTCCGTGTTGTCGCGCAGCCGCTCCCCGATGCGCATGGCAATGGCCATCATCAGCTTGGCGCAAATGGCGGGGTCGGCCTGGAGCAGTTGGGCGATGGCTTCGCGCGTCAGCACCGCACAATTCAAATCGGTGCTGGCGGTGCACGAGGCCGAGCGCGGCAGGCCGTCGATCAGGCCCAGGTCCCCGTGCATGCTGCCCGGACCCAGCACCGTCATGGTGATGGGCAACACCCGGCTGACCACAATGCTTTCCACGGTCACCTCGCCCTCCAGAACCAGCACCATGAAGCCGGTGTTGTGGCGCTCCCCCTCGCGGATGAACACCGTGCCCTGGGCGACCTGCATGGGCTGCATATAGCGCGCCACCACATAGGCCTCTTCCAGACTGAGCTGCATCAGGGCCGACGGTGCCGTCAGCATCTCTGCGGCCAGGGCCTGGGTCGGGAAGCCGGGGTCACTGCCCTGCCCGGCAGCCCCAAACGGTGCGTTGGCCATATGGGGGTTGAGTTTGCGCAATAACTTCTTCAACATGGCGATTTACAAGCGGGGCCAGACGGCTATATTCGGACTTGCATTTTGCAGCATTCCACAAGCCCCAGCGGCAAGGAGCACACCAGCGTGGCCATTGCAACCATCAACCGTCTCATTGCCCTGTTTGATGAAGCGTTCCGTGGCGTGGCGGCCCCGGTCAGCATGGCGGAGTCCGAGCGGCTGGCCATTTTGGTCCACCACTCGATGGACTCCAAAAAGCGCGCCTACCACACCGCCGTGCATGTGTTCGCCATGTGCGACGGCATGCAGCCGCTGCAGGTGCTGGCCGCGCTGTTCCATGACCTGGTGTACGTCCAGCTGGACGGTGGTTTTGCCCTGCCGGTGGCGGGTTTGCTGCAAGACGTCACCCGCCCGCAAGGCGACGCCCTGGTGCTGCAGCCGCTGCCCGCCGACGACCCGGCGCTGGCCCTGTGCGCCGCGGTTTTCAACTTCACCCCCGGACAAATACTGCCGCTGTATGGCGGCATGAATGAGTTTTTGAGCGCGGTGGTGGCCGCCCGCCTGCTGCAGCCCCACCTCAGCACGGCAGACCTGCTGGCCGTGGTGACCTGCATTGAAGCCACCATTCCCTTTCGCGCACCGGATGCCGACGGCAAGACCGCCACCGACGCGCTGGCCGAGCGCGTGCACGCCCAGTACCTGCGGCTGTTCCCCGGCTGCGATCCGGCCCGCGCCCAGGCCTTTGTCCAACGGGCGGTGTCCGACGCCGTAGCCCTGGGCAACCGCGATGTCGGCGGATTTGCGCACCCCAACGCCGGTTTGTTTTTGTCGAGCACCTGGCTGCTGATTGACGAATCCAACGCCCCGCTGGCCAGCCCCGGTGTGTACTCGCTGCAGGAATACCGCAGCGCGCTGGTGCGCATGAACGGCTTCCTGGGCAACCTCAACCCGGCCCATATTTTTCTGCACTACGGCGCCCAGCCCGCTACCGACGAAATCGTCCGCCTGTGCGCCAGCGCCCGGTGCAACATCACCTTCGCCTGCGATTTTCTGGACGCCAAGATCACCTCGGTGGCCATCATCGAAGCGCTGGCCCTGAGCACCGGAACCGACTGCCCGGTGTCCATGTTTCTGGGCGACATCCGCAGCGCCTATGGCCGCCCCGACCGGGTGGAAGACTTTTTGCCTGCAGCACCCCGCTCGACCCGTGCTGTCAACCGGGAGCTGCTGAATGTGCTGGAAAAAGGCCGCGCGCTGGAGTCCAGCAACGACCTGACCGCCTCACCGCTGACGGCCTTCATCTACCGCACCATGGGGCATGCGGGCACCCAGGCGGCCCTGCGCCACGCCCAGCAGATGTTTGACGGCACGCTGTCACCCCAGGCGTTTTTGCAGACCCTGGACCGCGACATGGTGCGCGCCATTTTGCGGGCCTGCGCGCGCATTGCGCTGTCCCGCAGCGAGGCACTGCACGCGCTGGAGAAAACGCTGTAGGCGCGGATAAAAGGGCTGTGTACCCGTCAGCTGCTGATTTTTTCTGCACCAGGCAGAGGGTTCCAGCTTGCCGCCGGGCAGACGCGGGTTTCCCTGTTTTTTTCAGGGTTGTTCATGAAATATGCCTCTGGCCCTTGTGGGATAAGCGTAAGCAGCTACGTTTTCTATAGCGATTTGGAGACGGAACGGTATGCCTGATCCGGCCGATTACGAACGTCCGGGTATCGCAGCTCCAGCACCCCCACCCTCACCATCGCCGTCAAAAAGCGAGATTGCAACTTCTCCGCATCACGGTCAACCAGCGCCGCCAGTTCAGCAGTTGCCAACCAGCGGCCTTCGCATAGCTGCTGAATGATGCTTTTGAGTTGGTCTACCGGGAGTTTTTTATTTTTGCGGGCGGGCTCTGCCAGCGGCAACAGACCCCGCATTTCCACGGAGAGTCCGGCCAGTCGGTCCCATTGGGGGGAGTTCGATGGCAATTGGGGGGAGTCCCCCGCCAATTGGGGGGAGCTTTGGGGGGAGCCCCCGTCCCAATGAGGGGAGACATCCGGCAATTGGGGGGAGTCCCCCGCCACGCGGTAACTGGCCCAACGCCGCTGGTTTTGCTGTGTCAGCAGGCCATCGCGCACCAGGGTTTGCAGCACGGCAGTGATGTCCTTGGAATGTTCCCCGGTAATCTCCTGCATGCGGCCATTGGTCACGCCGCCCTGCAACAGCTGCACCCGGGAGACCAGCAGCGAACCGGGGTTGGACAATTGGGCTCCAAGTGGCGGTATCGTTTTGCGTTTAAGCACGCAACCATTTGATTTATATAAACTTTTCAAAAATAACCATGACAAATCCGGTTTGCGTTTAAGCACTACTGCAAAACCCATTAGGCCCAGAACGGCAGATACCGGGCATACCGGGTCGAGGTAGTCTCCGATTCATCAGCTTTGATCAGACCGGCCTCTTTTGCAGCGCCAATCACCTGAGACGTAACCACCGTTTTGTCCTCACCCAGCCCAAACCGGAGCCGCAGGGACTGGTTGGACATGCGCTGATTGGTCACGTACATCAAGCAGCAATGTTGGTAGCAGGCACGAACCCGGTCACCCTTACTCATGTCGGCAAAGTCCTGATGCGCGAACAGCAGGGCCGTGGTGCGCATCTCTCCCACCCGGAAGTCGGGCGCCGGGAGCTGGTACATCTCGGCGGCATGAATCACTTTATCCACCCCGCTGCCCTTTTCCTCGCAAATGCCCAATCTGCGCATGAGGTCAGCCAGCCGCTCGTTGCGCGAGCGATATTCGTCAATAAACCGCTCCACTTTGATCGGTGGCAGGCCAGGGTTGGAAATCTCCACACGGTCCGCGTACAGCTCGATCATCACAGACGCACCTGCGTTGCAAATCGGCCTCTAGCCCTTGTGGAATAAGCGCAGACAGCTATTGATTTGATAGTGCTTGTGTTGGTATGCGGGGCCTAGCCGACAAACAGGCAGGCCTCATGTCCACCCCTGTCCAGCCACGTAGTCGTTCAAATACGCCTCAAAACGCAGCGCGGCGGGGGACAGGGGGCGGTCTTTGCGGGTGAAGGCAAAAAACTTGCGCTGAATGACCGGCTCGACGAGCGGGCGGCTTTCCAGGCGGTGCAGTGCAATGAGGGCACTGGCATAGGGCAAGCAGGTGGTTACCCCCAGGCCGGCGCTGACCATGGCAAAGGCCGTGGTCATGAAACCCACCTCGTTGACCGGGCCCAGCGCCAGGTCCCGCACGGACGAATGCAGGTCGCCGCGCAGGCGCTGGGTGAATTCACCCTGCAGCGCAATCATGGGGTGGCTCAGGGCGTCGTCCCAGGTCACACACGGCAAGGCCGCCAAAGGGTGGCCAGGCGGAAACACCACCACAAAAGGCATCTCGAACAGCAGCGTGGCCGCCACATCGGCCGAAGACTCACGCTCCGGGCCCACGCCAAAGTCCACCTCCCCGCTGTGCACCTTGGTCTGCACCCGCTCCACCATGCAATCGAACAGGCGCACCTCGATCTCGGGGTACTGGCGCTTGAAGCCCGCAATCACCTCCGGCAAGACCGAGCACGACATCAGCTGCGGTGCGGCAATACGCACCAGCCCGCGCTTAAGGGTTTTCAGGTCGGCCATGGTGTCCAGCGCGCCGTCCAGGTCCTGCAGTATCTTGGTGGCCAAGGGGTAGAACTCGCGCCCCGCGTCCGACAGCCCCACCTTGCGGGTGCTGCGGTTCACCACCTGCACACCCAGAATCTGCTCCAGCTCCTTGATCAGCCCACTCAGGGCCGACTGGGTGACGTGCAGGCTGGCGGCGGCGTCGGTAAAGCTGCAGGTTTTTGCAAGCGCCACAAAGGCGCGCATCTGGCGCAAGGTGACATTCATTAGTTAGTCCAATAAATTCATCATAAAAAGTCGCTTGAATGATAGATGAAATCGCTTTTTAATCCATCCCAACCTAAGGACAACCCAAGGAGCCCGACATGCCCATCCAGAAAATTCACCATGTGGCTTACCGCTGCATCAACGCCAAACAAACCGTGGAGTGGTACGAAAAGCACCTGGACATGAAGTTCGTGCTGGCCATTGCCGAAGACGAGGTGCCCTCCACCAAGGCCGCCGATCCGTACATGCACGTTTTCATCGACGCCGGTGCGGGCAACATCCTGGCCTTCTTCGAGCTGCCCAAGTCCCCGCCCATGGACCGCGACCACAACACCCCCGCCTGGACCCAGCACCTGGCGTTTGAAGTGGCCACCATGGACGAGCTGCTGGCCACCAAGGCCAAACTGGAGGCCGCCGGCATTGAGGTGATTGGCGTGACCGACCACACCATCTTCAAATCCATCTACTTCTTCGACCCCAGCGGCCATCGCCTGGAGCTGGCCTGCAACACCGCCACCCCGGCCATGATGAAAGCCCTGGATGATGTGAAGTGGGACATGATCAACGAGTGGGACCGCACCAAGAAGGCCCCCAAACACGCCGCCTGGATGCACGACGGCAAGGGCTTCATCGAACCCTGAGCCGCAGCAGAAAGCCCCCCATGTTCATTCGTCTGACCACGGGCGTCACGCGCGCCCTGGAGCTCACCATCGTGGCCTGCCTGGCCGCCATGGGGCTTCTGGTGTTTGGCAACGTCGTGCTGCGCTACGGCTTTGACTCAGGGCTCGCCATCTCGGAAGAGTTGTCGCGCCTGCTGTTCGTCTGGCTGATTTTTCTGGGGGCCATTCTGGCGTCCCGCCAGCATGCGCACATCGGCTTTGACACCCTGGTCAAAAGCCTGCCGCTGCGCTGGAGAAAAGCCGCCATTGCCCTGACCGGCGTCCTGATGCTGGCAGCCTGCGCCATCTTCGTGGTGGGCGGCTGGGCGCAAACCCAGATCAACCTGGACAACAGCTACCCCGTGCTGGGCATCTCCTACGCCTGGCTGCATGGCTCGGCCATGGTGTTTGGCGTGGGCATGGCCATCAGCATCGGCTTCAACCTGTGGGATGCGCTGACGCAGCCCCACACCGACGCCGAGCTGGCCATGACGCTGGACCTGGGCGACCGCATTGCACAAGAGATGCAACACGTCTCCACCCACCCACACCCAGGGAACCCCAAATGAGCGCAGCCATCTTTTTGGGCGTCTTGCTGGGCGCCATTGCCATCGGCATGCCGATTGCCTTTGCGCTGCTGTTCTCGGGCATTGGCATCATGCTCTCCCTGGGCCAGTTCGACCCGCAAATCGTGGTGCAAAACACCATAGGCGGCGCGGACAACTTTGTGCTGATGGCGGTGCCCTTCTTCATTCTGGCGGGGGAGTTCATGAACGCGGGCGGCCTGTCCAAACGCATTGTGGAAATGGCCGGGGCCTTTGTCGGGCATTTGCGCGGCGGCCTGGGTTATGTGGCCATCATCGCCGCCGTGTTGCTGGCCAGCCTGTCGGGCTCGGCGGTGGCCGACACCGCCGCCCTGGCCGCCATTTTGGTGCCCATGATGCGCTCGGCCGGTTACGACGTGGGCCGCGCCTGCGGGCTCATGGCGGCGGGCGGCATCATTGCGCCGGTGATTCCGCCGTCCATCGGCTTTTTGCTGTTTGGCGTGGTGGCCAATGTCTCCATCACCAAGCTGTTTTTTGCGGGCATGGTGCCCGGCGCCATGATGGGCCTGGCCCTGGTGTTTGCCTGGTGGCTGGTGTCGCGCAAGGAAAATACCCGCTTGACGCCCAAGCTGTCCTGGACCGTGCGCCTGCAGCTCATCGGCAAGGGCTTTTGGGCCTTGCTGCTGCCGGTGATCATCATTGGCGGCCTGAAGTTTGGCATCTTCACCCCCACCGAAGCGGCCGTGGTGGCTGCGGCCTACGCCATGTTTGTGGGCGTGGTGGTGTACCGCGAACTCAACCTGGCGGCGGTCTACCAAAGCCTGCTGAGTTCGGCCCGCACCACGGCGGTGGTGCTGCTGCAGGCAGCCATGGCCATGGTCGCCTCCTACATGATCACCGTGGCCGACATTCCGGGCCAGGTGGGCGAGTGGATGCAGGTGTTTTCCGGCAACCAATTGCTGTTGGTCACGGCCATGATGGTGGTGGTGTTTCTGGCCGGCATGGTGCTGGACTTCATCCCCATCGTGCTGATCTTCACGCCGGTGTTTTTGCCCATTGCCATCCAGGCCGGGGTGGACCCGATCTACTTTGGCGTGATCTTCATCATGAACTGCTCCATCGGCATGATCACGCCGCCCGTGGGGGTGGTGCTCAACGTGGTGGCCTCCATCGGCAAGGTGAGCATGGGCCAGGCGGTCAAGGGCGTGGTTCCGTTTCTGATCGCCGAAGCCCTGGTGCTGGTCGCCCTGGTCTTGTTCCCCGCGCTGGTGATGGTGCCCGCGAGCTGGTGGAAATAAAACCGTTTTTTTGGTCCCCTAAGGAGAACTTTCCCATGAACTTCAAACTCGCTTCCCAAATCAGTGGCCTGGCCCTGGCCACGCTGCTGGGCGCCTCGGCCCTGGCGCAGGTCAATGCCAAATTTGCCGTGACCCTGCCCGAAAAATCGCACCAGGGCCTGGGGGTCGCCCGGTTCGCGGAACTGGTGGACAAAAAGAGCCAGGGCCGCATCAAGATCAAGCCGTTTTTCAACGGCGCCCTGGGCAATGACGTGCAGGTCACCTCCTCGCTGCAGGGCGGCACCATCGAGTTCACCGTGCCCCAGACCAGCACCCTCACCGGCATGGTGAAAGAGTTTGAAGTGCTGGACTTCCCCTTCCTGTTTGCCAGTGAGCAAGACGCTGAAAAAGTGCTGGACGGCGCCACCGGCCAGAAGCTGCTGGACAAGCTGCCCGCCAAAGGCCTGGTGGGCCTGGGCTTTTGGGAAAACGGCTTTTTCAACGCCACCAACAGCAAGCGCCCCATTGCCAAATACGAAGACTTCCAGGGCCTAAAGTTCCGCGCCGTGCAGGCCAAGATTTCACAGGAAACCGTCAAGGCCCTGGGCGCCAACCCGGTGCCGCTGGCCGTGCCCGAGCTGTACACCGCGCTGGAAACCCGCACCGTGGACGGCCAGGGCACGCCCTCGGCCGTGATCGCCGCGCTCAAGCTCAATGAAGTGCAAAAGTACCTGTCGCTGACCAAACACTCCTACGGTGCCTTCATCCCGCTGGTGTCCAAGAAGTTCTGGGACAGCCTGCCCCCCGCCGACCAGACCATCCTGCGCGAAGCGGCGCTGGAAACCCGGGGCTACCAGCGCGGCGTGGCCCGTGAACAGGCCAAGGGCGCCGAAGCCAGCATGGCCGCCAAGGGCCTGCTGGTGAACGACATCAGCCCCGCCGAACGCCAACGCATGCGCGACAAGGTCAAACCCGTGTGGGACATGTTCGCCAACGACGTGGGCGCCAGCCTGGTGACCGAAGTCACCGGCCAACTCTCCAGCAAATAAACACCTCTGCACCTGAACCCCCGCGATGACCCCACTGAACGAAACCCACAACCCCCAGCTCACAAGCTGGGTGGCATCGGCCAACCTGCCGGGCTGCGACTTCCCGCTCCAGAACCTGCCTTTTGGCGTGTTCCGGCGCGCGGACAGCGCCCAGGCGTTTCGTGGCGGTGTGGCCATTGGCGACCAGATTCTGGACCTGGGCGCCGCCTTTGCCGCAGGGGCTTTCAGTGGTGCCGCCGCGCTGGCGGCCCATGCCTGCTGCGCGCCCACGCTCAACACCTTCATGGCGCTGGGCGCACCGGCCTGGTCGGCGCTGCGCCTGGCGCTCTCGCGCGCCCTGCGCGAGGGCTCGCCCCTGCAAGCCGCGCTGCAGCCCTGCCTGCTGCCCCAGGCCCAGGCCGAATACGCCGTGCCCGCGCAGATTGGCGACTACACCGACTTCTACACCTCGGTGCACCACGCCACCAATGTGGGCAAGCTGTTTCGCCCCGACAACCCGCTCATGCCCAACTACAAATGGCTGCCCATCGGTTACCACGGGCGGGCCTCCAGCATCGGTATCTCGGGCCAGACCTTTCACCGCCCGGTGAGCCAGACCCTGAAACCCGGCGCCGCCGCGCCCACCGTGGGGCCCAGCCAGCGCATGGACTACGAGCTGGAGCTGGGTGTGTACATGGGCCCAGGCAACGCCCTGGGCGAACCCATTGCCATCGACCACGCCGAACAGCATGTGTTTGGCCTGTGCCTGTTCAACGACTGGTCGGCGCGCGACATCCAGGGCTGGGAATACCAGCCGCTGGGGCCGTTTTTGTCCAAAAACTTCGCCAGCACCGTGTCGCCCTGGGTGGTGACGCTGGAAGCGCTGGCCCCGCACCGCCTGGCCTGGACCCGCCCCGCAGACGACCCCCAGCCCCTGCCTTACCTGGACTCCCCGGCGCTGCGGCAGGAAGGCGCCATCGACATTGAGCTGGAAGTGTTCATCCAGAGCGCCGCCATGCGTGCGCAGGGCCTGGCGCCCCACCGCCTGTCCCGCAGCAACTTCAAACACGCTTACTGGTCGGTCTCGCAAATGGTGGCGCACCACACGGTGAACGGCTGCAACCTGCAGCCCGGCGACCTGCTGGGCAGCGGCACCCAGTCGGGCCCCGCGTTGGAAGAAGCCGGAGCCCTGATTGAGCTGACCGTGGGCGGCACCCAGCCGCTGACCCTGCCCGGCGGCGAGACCCGCACCTTTTTGGCCGACGGCGACACCATCACCTTCCGCGGCGCCAGCGTCACCCCCGGCGCGGCCCGCGTGGGGTTTGGCGAAGTGGTGGGCACGCTGCTGCCCGCGCGCACCCCCTTGTAAGGAGCCGCCTATGACCAAACCCTCCCTCACGCTCTACACCTACTTTCGCAGCTCCGCCTCGTTTCGGGTGCGTATTGCGCTCAACCTCAAGGGCCTGGCCTACGAGTCCGTGCCGGTGCACCTGCTCAACCATGGCGGCGAGCAGCACGCGGCCCCCTACGCCGCGCTGAACCCGGCCCAACTGGTGCCCGCCCTGGTGGACGGCGCACACGCAGGCTTGGTGCTGGGCCAGTCCCTGGCCATCATGGAGTACCTGGACGAGGCCTACCCCGCCACGCCCGCCCTGCTGCCCACCGGCGCGCCCGAGCGCGCCCGGGTGCGCGCGCTGGCGCAAACCGTGGCCTGCGAGATCCACCCGCTCAACAACCTGCGGGTGGTCCAGTACCTGGAGCGGGAATTGCAGGTGGACGAAGCCGCCCGCGCCACCTGGAACCGGCACTGGATGACGCTAGGCTTCACGGCGCTGGAGGCCCTGCTGACAAACAGCCCCCACACCGGCGTGTTTTGCCATGGCGACACGCCCACCCTGGCCGACTGCTGCCTGGTGCCCCAGCTGACCAATGCCCGGCGTTTTGCCACGCCGCTGGAAGCTTTCCCGACCCTCTTGCGTGTGGAAGCCGCCTGCCTCGCGCTGGACGCGTTTCAGCGCGCCCTGCCCGCCGTGCAGCCCGACGCGCCTTAGTTTGGCGCCCTATTCCCCCAGGCCGTATTTGGCCCATAGCTTCTTCAGCACGCCTGCCGCTTCCATGCGGCCCAGCAGCGCGTCAATCTCCTGGGCGGTGGGCTTGCTGCCTTTTTTGACCAGGGCCATGTGGGCGTAGGCCTGGTCCATGCGCTCGGAGACCAGCAGCTTGTCTTTGTCCTGGGGATTCTTCAGCAGGTAGCCCGACAGGTAGGACTTGGTGAGCACCGCCACATCGCCGTGCCCGATCAGCAGGTTGCGCAAACTCACCTCGTTGTCGGGGCTGAACGTGATCTTGAACTTCTTGCGCAGCAGCACCTGGTCGGCTTCAAAGTCGGCAAACCCATAGTGGTAGCCCAGCACGCCCAGGATGTGTTTGTCGTTCAAGGTCTGGAAATACGCCTGACCGCGCCCCGGCTCGCTGCGCGCCACGTAGACCTCGCCATCGCCGCGCAAAAACACCTTGCTGGCATCCACCGGCTCGGTTTCCCAGCCCCATTTGATGTTTTCAAACAGCATCACGCTGAAGGCGCCGCTGGCCATGTCCTGGTAGCGGCGGTTGGCCGAGGTGCTGACAACCTCAAACTGGTAGTCCTTCTGGAAGGCGTTCATGGCCTGCACCAGCTCAAAGGTCAGCCCCGACGATTTGTCCACAAAGGGCAAGAAGGGGTAGGCCCCCACGCGGACCGGCTCGGCGGCCCCGACGGGGAAGGCCCCATAAAACAGCGCGAACAGCAGGGTAAAAACAAACCTGAACCTGAACATGGCAGCACCCCTTGGCTTGGATTGCGTTGGCGGAACAAAAACCGACTCGTCGCAGTATCGCACCGGCCATACCTGAATGGCAAGCGGGGCCGGAGGCACCCCGCTTTTGCTACCATTTTAGTAGCTGCTTACGCACTGTTTACGGGGGCTAGAGGCCTATTTTGCTTAAAGTTTTAATCCACAAAGTACCAGTAGCCGCCGTTCACCCACTGGGCCAGGGCACTGACAAACTCGGGGCTGCGCAGACCGGCGCCCAGCAGCGCGGGGGTTAAGGACTCTTCATCGCACAGGGCCAGCACCGCCTGGTGGCAAGCTGGGCCAAAGGCGTAGCGTTCGCCGTCCACGTAACACACGCCTTGCGCCACCGTGGCATCCACGTAAAAGCAGCGCAGGCCGCCAGTGCGCACCAGGGGCTGCCCGGCCAGGGCATCGAGCAGGTCCGCCGGCTCCAGCGGCTCGTCCAGCGCCTGCAGGTCCAGGGCGCATTTGGTTTTGGAAAAAAAACTGCCCGCAAAGTCGGCCACCAGGGTGTCGTTGTCCAAAATGGACTGCAGCTGCGCCCGGATGCGGGCAAAGTCGGCGGCGTTGATTCTCCCCTGGTGCTGGTGGATGGGGCGCTGGGGGTCGCTCAGGAGCGTGCTGCCCAGCTCCTTGTCGATGGCGTAGTCGGCCAGGCCGCTGAGCATGTCGCAGGCCGATTTGGCCCGAAAGCCCACCGAGAAACTCATGGACGTTTCCAGCGACACCCCATCGTGCGGAAAACCCGGCGGGATGTACAAAATGTCGCCGGGCAGCAGCTCCACGTCGATGGTGG
>Ga0209343_10000468_pt1 | contig 56924 bp, 46 predicted proteins | sample RifCSPlowO2_02_FD_184026 | JGI IMG/M metagenome (GOLD analysis project Ga0209343, IMG submission 184026) | Groundwater microbial communities from Rifle, Colorado - Rifle CSP2_plank lowO2_0.2 (SPAdes) (version 2) | ecosystem: Environmental > Aquatic > Deep subsurface > Groundwater | place...
AAAGCGCAACGATGCAGTGCAAAGTGCGTGGTTCTGGCCAGTGTTTGGCCAGCCAAAGCCGCCTGAAACTGGGTCCGTGTCTTCAGTCGTAGCACGTTCAGGTCACGAAAACTGCGCGCCAGCGTTGCCGGAGCGCACTCCTACCGAGACTTGCCCGAAGCCTGTATTAAACAGCCAGACGCTTGCGACCCTTGGCACGACGTGCATTGATCACAGCGCGGCCACCGCGGGTCTTCATGCGAACCAGAAAACCGTGGGTACGTGCGCGGCGAATTTTGGAGGGTTGGTAAGTGCGTTTCATTTGGATTTCCTAGCTAACTCGGTTCTTGCCCAACAGCATTCAAGTGATGGGATCTCGGTCAAATCGCCCCAACACAATCAGGGCAACCCGGGATTATCGCAAATTTTCTGAAGCCCAGCAACACCTTACGGTGGACATGCAGCGTAATGCTAGAACTTGGTGGGGCACATGGGTAAATGTGGATAAGGTATTGATAAGTTAAAATTTGCGTTGCAGCAATTTATAACTATCCACAGAAGCTGAAAAGAGAAATGTCCGAGGAACGCCCCCCACACAGCACGGAGCCTTCTGGCCTCGATATTGGTCAGACCCTTTGGCAAAGCTGCATTGACCAGCTCGCCCAAGAATTGCCAGAGCAACAGTTCAACACCTGGATTAAACCCCTGAGCGCACAGGTTTCGGAGGATCTGTCCAAGGTGACTATTTTTGTTGCCAACCGCTTCAAACTGGACTGGGTCCGAGCGCAATACAGCGGTCGAATAGCCACTTTATTGGAAAAATTGTACGGGCAACCCGTCTCGCTGGAGTTAGCGATTACTCCTCGGGAAGCTGTTGTTCGCAGTGCAATGGTGCAAAAATCGGTAGAGGCCATTCCCATGGAGGAAGCGCCGCCACTTGGGGAAGACAGAAGCCCGGGTAGCCTCAAACACCGCCTCAACTCCATGCTGACATTCGAAAGTTTGGTGGAAGGCACTGCCAACCGCATGGCGCGGGCTGCGGCCATGCACGTGGCCACCATGCCTGGGCATCTTTACAACCCCTTGTTCATCTACGGTGGCGTAGGCCTGGGAAAGACCCATTTGATGCACGCCGTAGGCAATCGACTGCTGCTGGATAAACCCGGTTCCAAAGTTCTCTACATCCATGCGGAACAATTCGTATCGGATGTGGTTAAGGCGTATCAGCGCAAAACTTTCGATGAATTCAAGGAGCGTTACCACTCTTTGGATTTGTTGTTGATCGATGATGTGCAGTTTTTTGCCAACAAAGATCGTACGCAGGAAGAGTTTTTTAATGCCTTTGAGGCCTTGCTGGCCAAAAAATCACACATTGTGATGACCAGCGACACCTACCCCAAAGGTCTGGCTGATATTCATGAACGTTTGGTATCGCGTTTTGATTCGGGCCTGACCGTTGCCATTGAGCCACCCGAACTGGAAATGCGGGTGGCTATTCTGATCAACAAAGCACGCGCAGAAGGGTCTGAAATACCCGAAGAAGTTGCATTCTTTGTGGCCAAAAATGTCCGCTCCAACGTGCGGGAGTTGGAAGGTGCCTTACGCAAAATTCTTGCCTATTCACGGTTCAACCAAAAAGAGATTTCCATCCAACTCGCCCGCGAAGCATTGCGCGATTTGCTGTCCATCCAGAATCGCCAAATTTCTGTAGAAAACATCCAAAAAACAGTGGCGGACTACTACAAGATCAAAGTAGCGGACATGTATTCCAAAAAACGGCCGGCCAGTATTGCCCGGCCACGCCAAATCGCGATGTACCTGGCCAAAGAGTTGACCCAAAAAAGCTTGCCTGAAATTGGTGAATTGTTTGGAGGCAGAGACCATACAACGGTGCTGCATGCCGTGCGAAAGATTGGCGGCGAACGCCAACAACTGACAGAGCTCAATCAGCAGTTGCATGTGTTGGAGCAAACGCTGAAAGGTTGAATGCAAAAACAAACTGCCCCACCTTCAAGCGCCTGATAAAAAGAAGAAAATGGCGTTATCCACAGAAAATTGCGGCGCGCATTGCTGCCGTTCCAGTGACAGAGTTTAAAAAGAAGAGGTTGACATGATCGTATTGAAGGCAACACAAGACAAAATTCTGTCGGTTTTGCAATCCGTGGCGGGTATTGTTGAACGCCGCCACACACTGCCCATTTTGGCCAACATACTTCTGCGCAAAACGGGTACTTCACTGCAACTCACCACCAGCGACCTGGAAATTCAAATCCGCACTACCGCAGAATTGGGTGGAGACATCGGAAATTTCACAACAACCATCGGCGCACGAAAACTCATTGACATCTTGCGCACCATGCCCTCGGACCAGACTGTGTCGCTGGAATCCAGCCAAAGCAAGGTCATCCTGAAAGGTGGAAAGAGCAAATTCACCCTTCAAACCATGCAGGCAGAGGACTTTCCGCTGGTGCAAGAGTCCGCTAATTTTGGGCCTGTCTTTAGCGTTCCTCAAAAAACACTGAAGGGTCTGCTCAGCCAGGTGTCGTTTGCCATGGCGGTGCACGATATTCGTTATTACCTGAACGGCATCCTGTTCGTTGCCGAAGGCAATCAGTTGAGTCTGGTTGCCACGGACGGTCACCGCTTGGCCTTTGCCTCCGCCACATTGGATGTGGAAGTCCCCAAACAGGAGGTGATTCTGCCGCGCAAAACCGTGATTGAATTGCAGCGATTGTTGTCGGATGCGGAGGGTGCGATTGAAATGCAGTTCGCCAATAACCAAGCCAAATTTACTTTTGATGGCATGGAATTTGTCACCAAACTGGTCGAAGGCAAGTTCCCAGATTACAACCGTGTTATTCCCAAAAACCACAAAAATAGCATCACTCTGGGTCGCACCGCGCTGTTGTCCACTTTGCAGCGGACTGCTATTTTGACCAGCGACAAATTCAAAGGGGTTCGCCTGAACCTCGACCCCGGTACTTTGCGGGTCGCGTCCAACAATGCCGAACAAGAAGAAGCGGTGGACGAGTTGGATATCGACTACGGAGGAGACAGCATTGAAATAGGTTTCAATGTCACTTACCTCATTGACGCACTCACCAATATGAGCCAGGACATGGTGACCCTGGAGCTGTCTGACGGGAACAGTTCCGCATTGTTCACCATCCCCGACAACACCACCTTCAAGTACGTGGTGATGCCCATGCGAATTTAAGGCCATCGAAGCGATAGGCCTACCGGACCCAAGGCCCGCGATGAGTCAAGCACTCACCGCGGGTTTGGTCATTCAAGAGTTTGAGATTTAGCCAAGAGAAGTTAGCCATGACCGAAGAAAACAAGCCAGTTCCAAACCCCGAAAACGGTGACGATACCGTGCATACGGGCGAGGGGACTTCCGACAGCTCCAACTTCCAGCCCACCATAGATACCAACCAGGCGGGTGCGACAGAGGCCTATGGCGAAGGCTCGATTCAAATTTTGGAAGGGCTCGAAGCGGTGCGCAAGCGTCCCGGCATGTATATCGGTGACACCTCGGATGGAACCGGTCTGCACCACTTGGTGTTCGAGGTGGTGGACAACTCGATTGACGAATCCTTGGCAGGCCATTGCGACGATATTTTGGTCACCATTCACTCCGACAACTCGGTCAGTGTGGTGGACAACGGCCGTGGCATTCCTACCGGCGTCAAAATGGACGACAAGCACGAGCCCAAGCGCTCGGCTGCCGAAATCGCGTTGACCGAACTGCACGCCGGTGGCAAGTTCAACCAGAACAGTTACAAAGTGTCTGGCGGTCTGCACGGGGTCGGGGTCAGTTGCGTGAATGCACTCTCCAAAATGCTGCGTCTGACCATTCGCCGGGACGGCAAGGTCCATGTGATGGAGTTCAGCAAGGGCTTTGTACAGAACCGCATCACGGAGCTTGTGAACGGGGTCGAAGTGTCGCCCATGAAAGTTGTTGGAGAGACAGAAAAACGTGGCACCGAGGTGCACTTTCTGCCCGACACGGACATCTTCCAGCAGAACAATGACTTCCATTACGAAATTCTCAGCAAACGCTTGCGCGAGTTGAGTTTTCTGAACAACGGTGTCCGTATCCGCCTCAAGGACGAACGCAGCGGTAAGGAAGACGACTTCTCCGGCGCCGGCGGCGTGCGCGGTTTTGTGAACTTCATCAACAAAGGCAAGACGGTGTTGAACCCCAACATCTTCCACGCCATGGGCGACCGCCAGAGCGACCAGAACACCAACATCGGCGTCGAAGTGGCCATGCAGTGGAACAGCGGCTACAACGAACAGGTGCTGTGCTTCACCAACAACATTCCCCAACGCGACGGCGGTACCCACCTGACGGGTTTGCGCGCCGCGATGACCCGGGTCATCAACAAATACATTGACGACACGGAAGTGGCCAAAAAAGCCAAGGTCGAGGTCACCGGCGACGACATGCGCGAGGGTCTGACCTGTGTGCTGAGTGTGAAAGTGCCCGAACCCAAATTCAGCAGCCAGACCAAAGACAAGCTGGTGTCCTCCGAAGTGCGTGGCCCGGTGGAAGACATCGTCAGCAAGCTGCTGTACGACTACCTGCAAGAGCGGCCCGCCGACGCCAAGATCATTGTGGGCAAAATCATTGAAGCCGCACGCGCACGCGAGGCGGCCCGCAAAGCCCGTGACATGACCCGCCGCAAAGGCGTGCTGGACGGCATGGGACTGCCCGGCAAACTGGCCGATTGCCAGGAAAAAGACCCGGCGATGTGCGAAATCTACATCGTCGAGGGTGACTCCGCCGGAGGCTCTGCCAAACAGGGCCGCGACCGTAAATTCCAGGCGATTTTGCCGCTGCGCGGCAAAATTTTGAACGTGGAAAAAGCCCGCTACGAAAAGCTCTTGACCAGCAACGAAATCTTGACGCTGATCACCGCTTTGGGCACCGGCATTGGCAAAGCCGGTGGCACCACCGGCAATGACGACTTCAACGTCGCCAAGTTGCGCTACCACCGCATCATCATCATGACCGACGCGGACGTGGACGGCGCCCACATCCGTACCTTGCTGCTCACCTTCTTTTACCGCCAGATGCCAGAATTGGTCGAGCGCGGCCACATCTACATTGCGCAGCCCCCGCTGTACAAAGTCAAGGCTGGCAAGGAAGAGCTGTACCTCAAAGACGCCCCTGCACTGGACACCTTTTTGCTGCGCATTGCACTGGTCAACGCATCGGTACATACCGGTGGCGACAACGGGGCAACCATCAGCGGCGACACCCTGGCCGAGTTGGCGCGCAAACACCAGGTTGCGCAAGCGGTGATCGCACGCCTGCGCAACTTCATGGACGCAGAAGCCCTGCGATCAGTAGCCGATGGTGTCGCGCTGAATTTGGACACCGTGGCAGATGCCGAAGCCTCTGCTGCCGCATTGCAAGCCAAATTGCCCGATGCCGAAGTGGCTGGCGAGTTTGACGTACGCACCGACAAACCCATCTTGCGCATCAGCCGCCGCCACCACGGCAACGTCAAAAGCAGCGTGCTCACCCAAGACTTTGTGCACGGTGCCGACTACGCCGCACTGGCCGAAGCCGCCAACACCTTCCGGGGCCTGCTCGGCGAAGGCGCCAAAGTCATGCGCGGTGAAGGCGAACGCCAAAAAGAAGAAAGAGTGGGCGACTTCCGCGAAGCCATGGCCTGGTTGATTGCCCAAGCTGAACATGCCACCTCTCGCCAGCGTTACAAAGGCTTGGGTGAAATGAACCCCTCACAGCTTTGGGAAACCACCATGGACCCCACCGTGCGCCGTTTGCTCAAAGTGCAAATTGACGATGCCATTGAGGCCGACCGCGTGTTCACCATGCTCATGGGTGATGAAGTGGAGCCCCGGCGCGAGTTCATTGAAACCAATGCCTTGCGTGCCGGCAACATCGATATTTGAGTGTAGGTTCTCACAATTGCCGAGAACTTTCTCACCAAACGAGAATTTAGTAGGTTCTCAGTTTTACTGTAAGAATTTGTAGACGTGCGCAAAGTTTTGCCGCTCAGATAAGGTGCGCCTTCGTCACAAGAACCCGATGAATTTTTGGTAAAAATTCTTACATCAACGTCCATTTGTTTATTATTCAACGGTGGCAAATAAACAATGGCTAATATCCTGGATTGGCAACGCTGATCACATCGCATCTGAAGATCCCTCCGGTTCTGGTAGCGGTCCAATTGCGACTGCTCTGCTCGGAGGTGTACGCTACGACCGAATCTGCCTGCTGACCAATTACGGGCATGAGCGGGGCGTTACCTTTTGTGCTTGGCTTGAAAAGAAGTGCGGCTACCTAGATAGCGCCGTCGATTTGCAAGAGATCGATCTGCTTAGTCCCATTCACTACGCGTCGATTTACAACGAGGTCAGCAAACACCTCAAGAATTTGGGGTTGCCGCATGACGATGTTGAACTGACTTTCCACCTCAGTCCAGGCACTCCAGCCATGGTGGCGATCTGGATCATGCTGGCGAAGACGCGTTTTCCCGCAAAGTTAATCCAAACTTCGCAGAAGGGCGGACTCGAATCCGTAGACTTTCCATTTGATCTCGCTAACGACTTTCTGCCCGAGTTTCTCCAGCGTAGCGGCGAGCGAATCGACCGCCTAATTCAAGGCCCTACAGAGACCGCTCCGCATTTCAGCAAAATCGTTCACCGTAGTGAATCCGTCAAAAAGCAGATCCACTTGGCTCAGCGAATCGCTTTGCATGACGTTCCCGTGCTGATCCTGGGCGAAACGGGTACCGGCAAAGAACTCTTTGCCGAGGCGATCAGGGCATCTAGCGAACGGGCCGACAAGCCATTCATCACTGTTAATTGTGGAGCTATTGCGCCCGAGTTGGCCAATTCGGAACTGTTTGGTCACGTCAAGGGGGCCTTTACCGGTGCCGCGAGCCATCGCAAGGGCCACTTCCAAGAGGCACACGGTGGTACGCTGTTTCTCGATGAAGTGGGGGACCTTCCGCTGGAGACACAGGTTCGTCTGCTCCGGGCACTGCAGGTGAAGGAAGTTACGCCTCTTGGTGACTCAAAACCCATCAAGGTTGATGTTCGCGTCATTGCGGCGACACATCGCGATCTTGCTGCCGATGTAGCCACAGGTCACTTCCGTGAAGACTTGTTCCACCGCCTTGCGGTTGGCATTCTCCGGTTACCGCCCTTACGAGAGCGAGAAGGTGACATTGATTTGCTGGTTGATACGTTCCTTAACCAAATCAACGCTGACGCGAGAGGTAAACCGGAGGCTCAAGATAAGAGACTTTCCATTGATGCAAGAAAAATTCTTATCGCTTACGCTTGGCCTGGCAACATTCGCGAGTTGTATCACTCGCTCCTTCGGGCCGCGATCTGGTCAACCGGTGCAGAGATTCAGTCTGATGATGTTCGATCATCCTTGTTGCAAATCCAACGGCTAAGCGACAACGTCATGGGGCGACCGCTTTCACAAGGGTTTGATCTACAAGAACTTTTGGACGAAATATCACGAGACTACGTGAATAGAGCACTCAAGCAAACTGCTGATCGGAGGACTTTGGCCGCAAAGCTTCTGGGGTTTGCCAATCACCAGACATTGGGCAATTGGATTAAGCGTTTGGGTCTAGTAGACCGTCAACTTGATTCTTGATCAATCTTGGGATAGGCCCAGGCCATTTTTTTGGCGCGCCTTGCTCAGGTTGAATTGCCAACGCACCGGCTTGCCCTCGACGTTCCTCTGCGAGCAGATGGCATCGAGTTCGCGTTGCAATTGCCCTTTGTCCGCGATCCGCTTCTTGAACACCGTCCGGCCCAATACCGCAAATTCCAGTTCGGCGATGTTGAGCCATGACCCATGCTTGGGCGTGTGTTTGATCTCGATTTTTTGGGCCAGTCGGCGTGCCTCCTCAGGCGGGAATGTGGCGTAAAGCGCGCCCTTGGTGTGGGTGTTGAGGTTGTCGCACACCAGCGTGATCCTCTTCGCTTGGGGAAACATCTGGTCGAGTTCACTGCACACGCCAGCGAAATCGGCCTTTTTGCGATGCTCTGTCACCACCAGGCACTTGCGCAGGCCCGCCGCGGGCTGGCTGATCATCATCACTTCCGCCAGACCGCAGCGTAAGCGGCTGCCCGAGGGCAGTGCCACGGCCAAGGCGATTGACTACAGTTTGAACCGCTGGCAAGCGCTTACAAATTACTTGGCCGATGGCAACGTCCAAATTGATAACAACCATCTTGAGAATCTGATTCGGCCATGGGCAATGGGGCGCCCGGCTTGGTTGTTCGCAGGCAGTGAGCTGGCCGGCCAACGTGCTGCCGTCGTGATGAGCTTGCTGCAGTCAGCAAAGCTGCATGGTCATGATCCGTGGGCCTATCTGCGGGACGTGCTGACAAGATTGCCAACGCACATGAACAGCCGCATCGAGGAACTGCTGCCACACCGCTGGCAACCGCAAACCTGAATTGGCGGCACGGTCAAGGTGCCGTGCCCAGCCGGTTACCCTTCATGGCTGTAGGAGGAAGCGAAACCGAGTTCCACAATCTTGGTACCCAGCAATCGCAGCGTCCAATGGTCGTGCCCATCAGGCGCCTTCGAGCAGGCAATGGCCGTGATCATGGCGGCTTGCTTGGCATCAAGCTTGGGTTTGGCGCCTGGGCGAGGCAGTTCGCTCAATGCGTCCTCCAGGCCGCCTTCGGTAAAACGTTTTCGGATTTTCAAAACCGTCGGCAACGTAACGTCCAAGGCTGAGCAGATATCCTGATGGGAGTGGCCATTGCCGAGTTTGGCCAATATACGTGCGCGGGTGATCACGCGAGCGCTGTTGACGCCCTTATGGATGATGGCAAATAGGTGCTCTTGCTCTTCATCGGTGAGTTCCACGTCATGGTTGGGTGCGTTTTGGGGCATGCCTGTCTCCTCATGGTTGGAATAATTTCCGAACATCAGAGACCATAAATTGGCCCGTCAGCCAAGCATTTGCGTTTTATTAACAAATCAAGTTGCCTGTCTACTAGAAGCGGAACAACAAAAAAACTAAAAGTAGAGGTGGCACGGCTTTCGCAAAGTAGTCCACGCTGAGCAAATCACTCATCAAGCCAGAGCATCTGCTCCCGGCCTTTGCAGTGGGCGAGCTTCACCGATACGGCCGTGAAGTCCAGCCGCCAGCAGACTCAAAAAAGCCGCAGCCTCCTGATTCGCAGCCGGATGTTGTGGCCCGCACCCGGCAATCGTTCAGACCTTGTAGATGTCGACCTTGGTCTCAAGACACTTGCGCAAGCTCATGTCCATGGACCCGATCTCGAACCAGCTGGCAGGCTTTTGGTAGAAGTCTAGGCCGCGACCAATCTTGATGACCCATCTGTTGTCGAGTCGGATTTCTCGATCGTGTAGGTGGGGGTTCACGTTGATCTCCAACTCCACATCCTGCTCAAGCAGGCTTTGACGCAGTTGATCGAGCTTGTCGTTCATGTCGGCCAAGGGCGTCGTGTCGTCAAAGCTGGTGAGCAGTGAGATCTTGCGCACCGTGCCGGCCTTCATGATGGCCTCGCAGAACCGCACAAAGTTCTGGATCTGATGAGGCATGCGAATGTACGGGTCTTCCACCTGGACCATCTTGGCACCCTTCAGATAAGGCCCCATGATCGACTCGTACGTGTGACCGGCGTCCCCATAAAGGATGGTGAAGTGCTGTTCGGCAAGCCCAGGCTCAGGTGCAGCGATCGCAGACGTTGGGGCAACATCAACGGCGGCCTTCTCCACCGACGGTGCCGTCTCAATAGGTGCAAGGTCGCTTGCTATACCGTGTGACTCACCTTGAACCAACGAACCCGCCTCTGATGGGCTCAGCGACGTCCGGGCGGGCTGCTGCGTGGCACTTGCATCCTTCGACTCAGGGCAGAACACCTCCACTTCCGCACCGTCAACGCGCAGGTATGAAAGGTTGATGCGCGCAAACTCGTCATCGGGCTTGCGCTTGTTCATCTGCTCTTTCACCCGGCGGCGGCACTCTACCGCATAGGCCACGTATTCCTCAAACTCTTCGTCTGTGGCCGTGCCAGTTGGGTGCATGATCTTGAGGAAGGCGCACACCGTTTTCTTTATGCCCTTCTCGTCCCGCCCTTCCACCGACTTGCCCAAGCGAATGCGTTTGGAGACCTCCTCGTACCGGTTCGTGTGTTTGAACTGGTGGTGAAAAGCCTCGGCCAAGTAGTCGGTAATGAACCCGTAGCTGTTCGTCAGGAACGCGCTGCTGTTCTTGGGCATCTCCCAACCAGGGATGTAGGCCGCAAAGCGGTCCATCACAGCCAAGTCGAATTCAGCCGGAAGCGGCTGAAACAAGTCGTGTTTGACTGAATTCACCACTTGGCTGACGGACAGGTCGAAGTTCCCCACAAAGCTCAGGCTGGCATCGGCAATGACTTCTGCCCCACGGGAGAAGCGCCCGTTGGCCATGAAGTCTTTCATGATCTGGATCGTGTCAGGATCCTTGACCTTGATGCCCCCCACCTCGTCAAACGCCACCGTGTCCCAAAAGCCCACCAGGCCCACCTTGCGCCGGGCGTTGTTGTAAAACAGGGTTGACTTTGTGGCTTGTCCGCCAGAAATAAGCGTTGCGTAGGGAGAGAACTCGCTGAAGAAATATGACTTGCCCGTGCCGCGCGGCCCCAGTTCAATATAGTTGTAGTTGGGCTCCACCAACGCAGCCAAGCGAGCGATGAAGTGCATCTGTACCCGCTTTGACAGCTTGTCCGGTTCCAGTCCCACGGTGCGCAGGATGACGGATACCCATTCATCTCGCGTGAACTGCTTGCGGCCCTCGCAGTAACGATCAAAGTCAAACCGGCTGATCTGGATCGGCCGCATGTCTTCCACATGGAAGGCGTAGTCGTCGTCCTCAATTGGGTTGTGCCCCAGCGTCACTTCGGCCCAGATGCCGCCTTCGAGCAAGCGGTCGTTATCCCGATAAAACTTCTCCCCGATGGCAATGCGCTGGGAGTTGAAGTTTTCCAACGAAGCCCAGTGCCGCTTCTCCTTCTCGACATAGCGAACGTGCACCTTGTCGATAAAGCGGTGCTTGCCTTTGGTCGCCACCTTGGACTGTGCAGCGTTCGCCTCATCGGGCTTGACGTAGTTGTCCTGCAGGCTGGCAATCACCGCCTCCATTCCCGAGTCCATCTCCGCCTGGTCGTCGCTCGCGCAGAAGCGCGCTAGCAAGAACTCCAACACGAAGGTGGGCACATTGGTGCCCTTTTTAATGCGATGAAGCAGATCCTTGCGCAGGACCTTGCCATCAAAGGTATCGATCAGTTTGCAGTCGAGTTCGTTCATGGTGTTCATACTGCGTAGTCTGTTGCCAATTTCAACTGGGCATAAATCTCAAAGGTGGTCGGGTTCAGGGCCTTGAGCGAGAAACTGCCCTCAAAGTCCATCTGCATCTTCACCGTCACCTGCACCTTCTCACCCGGCTTCAATGTCAATGTGCCCGTGGCGGGGTTAACCGCGCCACCGGCCTTGGCTTCGCCAACGACATCGCCTTTGGCATCATGTGCCTCGAGCAGGACTTCGAAGCCGCTCTCGGCTGAGAACATGTCCGCCTTATCTAGGCTCAGTTCAACCACCGGCACCCGTGTGGTGATTGCCTTTGCGCCGTTCCGGTAGGTCATCGAAATCGTCGCCTGGTGCACGCTGGGCTGCGTGCTGGCTTTGAGCTGCATGCTGATCACTGGCACCACACATTCCTGCAGTGACAGCCCGCCATGGAAGTACAGCAACCCGGCCCGGTAAGCGGCCAAGCTGGTTGGCACCGCAATTTTGGCGAAATCACCTCGGATGCCCACGCGCTCTGTCGGCAAGACCACGTGGTTGCTATCGCCAACGCCGTTGCCCAAAGCGCACCGATCATGCACCGCCACCCAGTTGCCCACTGGCTTGGGGCACACATCACCGGCACCGGCGTGCGTGTTCATAAAGAAGCCGTGATCGGTCGCGATCACCACTTCATGGAAGCCCCGTTGCTTCAACAAGTTGATGGCCACGCGAATGCGTTTGACCGCATGAATGATCTCGCCCGGCGCCGTGTCTGGGTGGTTTTCAAAATGACTGTCGATTTCAACCGCGCGCAACACCAGCAGGTCGGCCTCGGCAGAGAACGTGGCGCGGCCACGCACAAAGTCCTCGAGCCGAACCTCGTCAAAGCGGTGCCCGTACCGTTGTTTCAACACATTCATCCGTTGCGCGACCGTCTCCATCACCTGGTCGCCCAGCAATGGCACCAAGCTTTGGGCGCTGTTGCTCAGTCGCAGTTGCTGCCCAGCGCAGGGCAGCAAGCTCGCCATGCCAACTGCAGTTACGCTGGGCAGTTGGGCAAGTGCGGCCTGCAGGCTCACCTGCCCGTCTTCAGCCAGCTGCCGCTCCAGCGCCACGCCCAGCTCATAGCGCAACGCATCGATCATCAAAAACGCCACCTTGTGGCCGTTATTCTGCAGCTTGGGGGCAACCACACGGTCGAAAACGTCGGCGTTGGCCAGGTAGCCCACCAAGGGCCAGCCGCTCTTTTCCACGTGGCGGACAAAGATCTGCTGCACCTTCTCCATCAACCTGCCGTACTGCTTTCGGACTTGGTGCTTAACGGGCGCCATCAATCCGTTGGCGTCCTTCCAGTCGTAATCGCTGACTGCTTGCTCAAACTCCCTGTGCAAACGATCGGTTTCGCGCAAACTGCTTGTGTAAAACGCCAACAAGGCCTCCGCGTTGCGGGCGTTGTCGGCCAGTTGGCGATCCATGTCGTCGCATGTTTGAATGAGCTCTACCGCCGCCCGAATCAAATCCCACTGCGCACGGCTTTCCCCTTTGCCCGTCCAGACAGACTGCTGGTGCTGCTCCAGAATGGTTCGGGCGCGGTCAATGTCGTCCCGCAACACGCCGTCGATCGCGCGGGCCAAAAAGGTTCGCTCTTCAAACGGGAATGTGTCCCTTGTGCCCAGGTCGGACCAGCTTTCAAACAGTTTGACGAGTTTGAGGTCAGCCTCGATGCCTTCAGCGTGGTCGATATAGGTGCTTTGCGTGCGCCGGTCATTGCGCAGGCGCTCGCACAGGTCATCTATCAGCGGTTGGCTGCTCGCCGCTGCCCTGGGTACATCGGCCAGGGCACTAGGCAACTCGCCTGGAAGATCGAACGCAAATTCGCTGAAAAGCACAAAGCGCCAGAGTTCAGCCGAAACAGAGTCCCACTTCTTGCCTCGCGTCTTCAGGCTCAGGCCGATGCTGTTCTTCAGCAGGTCCTTCACCTCTGACACCCAGGTTTCGCAGGCGTTCAGTGCCCCCAGCTGCACAGGGCTGGGCGCCAGCAAAGCGAACAAGATGTCGCGCGCTGACTCCACATGCAACAGCGCGCGCAAGTTAGGCCACCCCAGCCCGTCGCCTACCGCGTCTACCACGGCGAAGCTCGGGTTTGCATCCTGCGCAAAGATCGCCCGAATGGCGGACACATGGTCAGGCTTGGCTTTCAAACACAAGCTCTCGAAGCCGTCGCCGTCGCCTTCAGGAAACACCAGACCCGCAGCCGCAACGGGCGAGTAAGGGTTTGACTGCTTCTCTTCTTCACTCTGAGGTGCCTTCGCAGGCACATACACCAGCACGCCTTGTAACTGGTGCCCCACCACGTCTCGCAACCCCTGCATCGCGCGCAAGCGGCTTTCAATGCTGTTGGCGGTGGCATCTACAACCAGCAATTTGTCGTCGGCCAGCTGAGCGCAAACCTCTCGGTAACGCTGATCTGGATCGTACACCACCAAGGCGCCGGCCTTGTGGACACGTGGGCGCAGCACTTGCTGTTGGATGAAGTCTGCAATACTCATTGGCTGTTCCTTAGGCTCAGGATGGACTTCACCTCTTTGAGCATTTTGTCTGTTCGTGCCGTCATCGCGGCTTCATTCCAGTCGTTGCGCGGAGCCAAATCAGCGTTCAGATAAAGCCCATTGCGATACCCGATGAAGTCAGCCTTGTCGTTCTGGCGGTCACGTTTCTTCATGAATTCCATCGTGCCGAGTTTGGAGTTGTAGCCACTCAGGGTGAGGTTGCCGAGTTGGTGGGCGCAGCGCTGGCGTATAGCGTCAGCAGTGTGCATGTTGTTGAGCTCCAGCATAGCCACCCACCCTGGTCCAAGGTTTTCTGTCTTTGGCAAGATGTGCTCAACCGTGAAAACGGGGCGATCATTTGCATCGTGTGCCCACAAATCGCGCTTGGTCTCGCGGGTTTGGTGCACTTCCTCCAACTTGCACAACATGAAACGAGTGGCCTCGTAGTTGTCGAGGTAAACATCGCCCTTCAGGCGCGCATCACACACATCCTCGGGGGCCGCACGCGCCAGCAACCAATCACTGGCGTGCTTCAAAAATTCTTCCAGCTCGGTAACTGACTGCGAGCGCATCTCTTGCAACAGCGCACCAATCAACTCCACGAACATCGGATCGAGCTCACGGGTTGGCGGCATATCGGTAAGGTTCCGCCAGAAGAACCACTTGGTGAGCAGCGCAGCCATTTGACTCAGCGCCTCGCTTTCATCCCACGTCTGACTGCGGACAACCTGGCTCACCCATAGCAAAAACGCGTAAGCGGGTGCGGCACCGAGGCGCTGCAGGTCTTGCAAGTTGGCCGCAGTGCCCTCGCTCCATTGATCTTTGGCCGCCGCCGGATTGAGCAGCGCCGAATAGGTCTTGCCCTGGGATTGCAGGGCATGGAAAAGCCATACCGGGCGCTTGCGCAACAAGGTGTCGTAAATGGTGATGAGGTTGGAGCGAGTCGCCCTTGAACAGCCTTTGACCTCCACACGTTTGAGGTACTTGAACACGTTGTACAGCTGCCGCAAGAAGCGCTCTTGCACTGACGGATCAGGCAGCAAGTCGATCAAGTCTTTCCACTCATCAAACGCCCGGTCAATACCGTAGTCAGGACGTTTGTCGAGCTCTGCCAGCAAGTTGTTCTTGATGATGTCGATGGCCGACAGCGGGATGCCCCGGTTGTTGATCGACTCAAACAACATGAAAGCGTCTGAGTGGCTTTGAACCTCAATCTTGACCAGGATGGCGGACTTCAGCTTTTCCAACAGCGCCATGGCCTGAGCAATAGTTAATGGCAGAAGGCGTTCTCGGAAATACTTATAGGCCTTCGCGATACGGCGATTCCCGAAGTTGGCCAGCCCTTTGGGCGCGGTGACCAGCTTTGGAAAAAGCTCGTTCAGAATCCGCTGGAAGTCAGCTTTGTTCTGCATCTGCTCGCTGGGCTCAAACCGCCACTGACTGTTCGCCTTAATGAAGATGCGGTTCTTCAGGTTCACCATCTCGACGTTGAAGTCGTCATCCGGATCTTGGTTCGACTTCAGCTTGTCGTAAAGCGCGCAGAACAGCAGGCTGATGGTGGTAAATCGCTGCTGGCCATCGATCAACTCCAGCTTGCTACCCGCCATCGAGTCCTTCTGGCCGTTGACACAGATAATCGATCCCAAGAAGTGACCAGAAGGCGACTCGTCCAGATCTGTGAACAGCGCGTCCCAATTCGACCAACCCCAAACGTACTCGCGCTGGTACTTGGGGATGAAGAAAGAAGTCGCCCCATCAGGGTTGAAGTAAAAACTAACGGGGAATGCTTTGACATCCTGGATCATTCCTCACCCCCGGCCTTCGTTTTCCTACGAGTTTTCTTCGGTGCCGCTTCGGGCTCGATGTACAGGTCTTCCAGCCCATGGGCAATAGCCAGGCTCTTGTCGGTCTTGCACTTCTCGCGCACGCGCTCGGGCCAGTAGGCAATGGCCAGGTGGGCCCAGTCGTAGTCTCCTTTTTGCAGTTTCGTCCAGGTTTCGTTCAACACTTTTTGCCAAGGCTTGTGGCGGAACAGCGCGCGCAGCGGCGCGGAGGTGATCTGCACGCCGTCATCGTGGTTGGGCTGGTAGGTGTGGGCCAGGACCTGCAAGGTGTCGCGCATGTCGCTCAGTTCCTGCGCCAAGGTCTGCAGGGCCTCAAACTGCTTTTCGTCGTCGCGTGTGCGGGCGTTGCCCTTGCTGCGCAGCCCAGCCACGTCATCGCCCACCTGCTTGAGCTTGGGCTCCACAAAATCGTTGATGGCGGTGTACAGCGTCTGGTGGCTGAGGCTGGGGTAGTACACCCACAGCGTGTAGCCGCCTGACACGGTGCTCAACGGCCAATAGATCGGCGCTTTGCGCCGACTCTTGGAATAGCGCTGCAGGTGGAAAGGGAAGAAGTCCTTCTGCAGCCAGCGGCGAAGGTCTGCGGGTACAGGCGAGTCAACACGCACCAGCACTTCTTCGGCCAGGTGCGCGAGGTCGTGCAGGTGGCCGGCATCGTCCACCAGAATGCCCGCGTGGGGGTGGAAAGGCGCCGCGCCATCGGGCAGCATGCCGGGACTCTTAGGGGGCAGCGCGTCGAAGGGCTCTGGCTCTGGCGGTGCGGCGCGCTCGCCGGTGGCCAGGCGCCAGTCGAAGCGGCCGAAGGCCACACCCACGGCCCAGGACAGCAGGCCATCGGTATGGTCGACCGGTACCGCACTATCTTCGTCGTCGCCTTCGGCTACGATGACGGCTTCTTCATTGCTGTCGCTGATTGCTCCCTGGCTGGCTTGGACAATCGCGCGGTCGGCCTCGCTGAACCCGTAGAGATCGAAGGCGATGGCGTCGATTTTGGTCTGGATGTGGGCCAGCTCAGCTCCGATGGCAGGCGGGTCGTAGTGGCCAGCGCGATTGCGCAGCAGGGTGGGTAGTGTGAACGCGTGCGACACCTCCGCAGTGGTGTCGAGAATTCGCTTTTTCGACCACATCACTCGCGCGTGATCTGAAAGCTGGTTGAGTTGCGCACCTGTAACGGTGGGCCAAGGCATTAGTTGAAGAATCCCAACTATGAATTCGGGATAGCCGAAACGACCCAGCGCGGATTTAAAGAGATAGTCAAATGCAGCGCTGTTGAAGATTCCGAGAATTCCGAGGTGATCCCCGTTTTCGGTGTGCGCCGTGTATCCCCGCACAGAAAAGATGCATTCAGCAGGCAATGCTTGTGGTGAGAACTTGTGCGCCCGCAAGGGCCATGTAATAGCTGGTCTGAAGTAGTATTCCTCGTTGTAAACCCGCTTCCCTGCATTCCCATGCTGGGCAATTACCGTCTGCTTTAGCTCAGCCCCGGCCTCTTTCCAGTTCAGTACCAGCGAAAGGTCACTGTAGTATGGTGAATGGCTTCCTCCTTTGGCAAAGCTGGGGAATTCATGCACTGATCCGCGAGTGGAATCTATCTCCCACCACGTTCTCAGGAATCGGAAATCATCGGCGGTTGCCAAACCTACTTTTGCGGTCCTACCGGAGGACTCAAAGGAAGGGAGGCGTTGGAATGTCTCGCGGACTGCTCTGCTGACCCAGTAGCTAAACGGAGTACCGGGTACCGCCTGCAACTCTTTCGGCTCAATCTCAAACAATCGCTCGTCGCTTTGCCCCGCACGTAAGTCCATGCACGTCGCCATCAATGCCGAGGCCTTGTCTTTAACACCCAGTATCCGCAGGAAGGTGGTCATGACTGTTTCTCCAACACGTACGCGGCAGCTTCCACCATCGCGTCGTCCATTACGCCAAAGCCCAGGTCGGCCATCACTTCAGGGTGAGCGATGCCCAGCACGATCTCCTCTCGCCACCGTTGGAAGCTGGACAGAAAGAAGCAAGTTCGCGATGTAATCGCTCCGATCCTTCCGCCCGTCCGTAGCAACTCCAAACCACGCTCAACCATGATTGCGAGCAGATCGTTCCTGCTTCGCGGGTATGCCTGGGTGAGCAGGTCCTTGGTGTTCGCGGCGAGCGCCCCAAACGGCGGATTCATCACCACCACGTCGAACACTTCGCGGCACAAATCAATGAGTCGGAGTCCTTCTAAGGCATCCTGCGCAAACAGTCGCCCTTGGTATGTGGCTTTGGCTGCATTCGCAAACTCGACGAGCCCAGTTCGCAGCCTCGTCTCGGCCTGGCGCCACTGCTCCGCATCCGTGTCCCTGAACAAACTGCCGTGCTCGCCAAACACTGCGCGCACCAGTCGAGGCAGATCGCGCTCCATCCGCAGCAAGACGCCCAACTCAGGCACGCCCTTCAGCAGTTGCAGGGTCTTTATGAACAGCTCCGCATCCAGGACGTCAAGCTGGGCAGCAAATTGCTCACGCAGTTCCTTCTCAGCCGGGGGCGCGGTGGCGGCGATGACGTTGCCACGCCCCACAACCGGCCGATCCTTGGCCTTGACGCCATCATCGTGCCAAGCGCGCTGCGCGCGCAGCCACAACGCCAGCGAGGCAATCTGTGCCGCGCGCGAGTCAATGTCCACGCCGTAGATGTTGTGCTCAACGAGCATGCGCGGCACGTCGCGCAGATAGGCCTGCTGGTCAGCATAGGTTTGGCACAGCGGTAGCATGCCAGCGCCGGGCTGGGTACTTACGTCCAGACTGCCTGCACCATGGGTTTGCTCCCAATCCCAGGCCTCACGATATATGACCAGGAACAGGTCAAACGCATACAGGCCAAAGTGCATCGAGCCGCAGGCCGGGTCCAACAGCTTCAGGGTACGCGGGTCACGCAGGCGCAGCGCGGCCGCTGGCTGCTCGTCGGGCTTGACTAGCAGGTATTGGCAGCGCTCGCGCAGGCTGGTGTGCCCGCCGGTGGCGTTGAACCACAGGCGGCCCAGGGTGTTGTCCACTAAAAACTCCACCACGTAGCGCGGGGTGAAAAACTGGTTGCGCACCGCCAATTCCCGGCTGTTGCGCGGCGCCTGGCTGGCGTCGCGCATGGCTTTGCGCTCTTCTTTGGAGTTGAAGTATTGGTAGATCCAGCCGATGGTTTCGTCCTCAGCCCACAGCGGCGCAATCTCGGGGTGGTTCAGCTCGTCTAGCAAGCTACGCAGCGCGGTCTCTCGCGGGAACAGCAAACCGCTGGCCGCAAAGCGATCGAACAGGCCTTGGAGCCCCTGCGCCAGTTCGTCAAACAAGCTGAATAGGTAGGCTTGGTAGGCCTGCCCGGTCTCACCCAGCGCTGTGCCAGCCAAGCGCGCATAGCTTTGATAGCCTCGGGACTGGTAGCCCTTGCTAACCGATTCGAACAACTGGCCCCGGGCTTCCATCATCAGCAAAGCGGCCATGCGATTGAGCACAGTGAAGGCCTGCTCGCGCACCATGCGGTCAATGACGTCGATGCGGTGCGCGGTATCGTCGGCATCCGCGCCGAGGTAGTGACCCAACACCTGACGCAGCACCTCGGCAGTGTGGCGTTGACGGTCGTCCAAATGGGTTAGGCGCGTGATAGGCGTGACATCGCCCGAATTGGGGTCCAGGCCATAGACCTGCTGTAGCTGGATGCTGAAGTCTTCGCTCAACAAGGCGCGGCAGGCATTGACCAGCTTTTGCAGGCGGCTTCGGGTGCTTTGGTCGAACGCCATGCTCACTCGTCTCCCAGCTCGAGCTTCAGATCAAACGCGTGGGCGTACTTGAGCTCGCCGCGCAGTTGCTGTAGCTGGACAATCAGCGCGTCCAGGTCTTCCAACTGAGTGATTTGACGGCGGGCTTTGACGCTGCGCGACACAGGCTTGCGTGGCTCAGAGGGCGTCCCTTCAGGCACAGGCGGCTGATCTGCCTCCAGTTCTTCTTTGATACGTTGTTGCCCCAGCTTCTCAATACGGTGCTTGAGGGACTGCACCTGGGACTGCAGCTCGTAGTCTTTGTTCTGGATGATGGTGAGGCCAGCCAAATCTGCGGACGCTTCAACCAAAAATCGGTCGAGGCTGCCCAGCAGTTCAGTTTGCTCCTGCTGCGTGAGCTTGGTCCACTCGGGTACACGCCGCAGGTCCACCTCAGCATCTTTCACGCGCTGCTTGATCATCCCTTGCATGGCCAAGACGGTGTCTCGCACACGGCCGCGGATGGCGGTGAGGCTGGTGTTGAAGTCGGCCGCATAGCGGTAGAAATCGGCTTGTTGCAGGCGGTCGTTGATCAGGCTGAGGTCTTCCGACAGCTCATTTTTCAAAGCGGCCATTGAGTCCACATTGGGCAAGCTGGCGATGGTGCTGCAGTGCTTGCGCAGTTCGTGCAACGACGCCTCCAGGCCTTGCTCCAGCTTGAGCTTGACCTCTGCGGCCCATTTGAGGCTGCCAAACAGTTCGGAGGTTTCGTTGCCAAGGCGGCGTGGCGCGTCTGAAGCATCGGTCAGAAGAACGTCGTTGATTTCTTGCGTGAGGTTCTGCAAGCGGTCCACACCTGGCAGGCTCAGGGCACGGAGCTTCTCCGACAGAGGGCCGTACTGGTGCTGCAGCTGGGTAAAGAGTTTGGTGGTGACCTTGCTGATGTCGTCTTCCAGGGGGATGACGGAGTCGCCGGTCAGCTCGGTGAGTCGAGTAGCCGCGCGCGCCAGAACTTCGTTGGACGGGCGATCACCACCACGCAAGGCAATCCCGATGCCCTTGAAGGCGATGTTGGTCTTGAGCGCGTCAATGGCTTGCTGACCATTGACGAGGACCTCGCGCCCAGCCACTTTGAGCTTGACTTCGCCTGCCATCAACATGGCTGCGATGAGGTAACGCAGCGTATCGGGCGACCAGCCGAACGGCGCGTCGCTGAAAACATCGGTCAATCGCTTGCCTTCGACCATGCCGTTGCGGTCAATGTGATCGTGGATGCTGACCATGGCCAGGTGGTTGGTGCGGACGCTATGTCGCCCGCCTTGAGTTTGCACCAAGTTCAAGGGATCGATAGCGCTGGTGATGCCGGCAAGATTGCCCACCCGCAAGAACTTTTCAGCCAGGTCAGTGCCGGCGCGAACGGGCGCTTCGGCATAACGGTCAAACACCTGATTGGCCACCTCACTGAGGTGTTTGCGCGCAGCTTCCAGAAGGTCAGCCGACAGCGTGTCCACCGCCACGACCTGGCCGCGGAAAACAAACGAGCCTTGCAGCAAGCTGCGCTGGATTTGAAGGCGCAGCTTGGTCGCCAGTTGCTCGGCCCGGTCGGCCTGCCCGTTGCAGTATTCGCGGATCTCTTGGTCCGGATCGTTGCGGTAGCGGGTGGCGATCTCACGGCATCGGAAGATGTCGGCGGTGAGCTCGTCCATCTCAGGCGTGGTGCGCCCCACCAGGAAGATGTTGAAACGCGCATTGTTGTGGCGGGATTCGTCTGTCAGGCGGGTGCGAACACTGTCGACCTCTTTGGGGTCGGCCAACTCGACCACCGTCTGAATGGGGTTGCGATCCCCTGCCAGCGAGGCAGGAATGCCGCCAACCGACTGGGCCTTCAAACCCGTGGAGACGGCATAGGAGCCATGAAGTTGCGTGGTGGGCAAGGGCGCGTACACACCGGTCAAGGCCTCATTGATGATGCGGCGTAGCTCGACGCCGCGCAGTGCCACCTGGCTGCGCTCTTGCTCGATGTTGTTGAGCTTTTCGCTGTAGAAGCAAAGGTTGCCTTCTTGTTCCCCGAACGGCACGATGGGATCGTTGATCAGCTCCTCAACGGCTTTGGCAATGGCGTCCGCCTGCGCCGCGCCCGAGACGCTGCCGTGCATCAAGCTGGTGACGTTCTGGCGCGTGATGGGCAGATTACCCAGGATCTGGAGCACTGCCACTGTCTTGGCTATGTCTTGGTGCAGTGCTGAATGGGTAAAACGGATCTTGGTGGCTTTCTCCACGCCTGCATACAGCGAGGCAAAGGCCCGCTTAATGTCTTTGTCTAGCGCATCAAACAGCGTGACAGTGGTGGCCAGCCAACCGACGGATTGTTCGGCCACGGCCGGCCGGCCTTCCGATCCATCGATCAGGATGTCTTGCACCACCTTGATGGCCGAGCGCAGGCCGATGCCACCGGTGGATTTTGCCAGAGCACCCAACAGGTGCAGCAGGATGTCAAAGTGCGACGGCAGGAACGGGTAGAGGTCGGTGAACGCCTTGCGGTCCACGTCGCCCCCATAGACGCGGGCGTCAATCAGCTTGGTGTTTTGCCGCAGTTGCTGACCGTACTGGTCGAACAATTGGCCTAGTTCGGCCTCTGCAGCCGCTGATTTGCCTAACAAGCGCGTGTAGCAGATCTCTTTGATGTCGTTGGATTCGAGCGCGATCTGGATGGGGAAGCGATCGTTGAGCTTGAACAGCTCAGGCGAGTTCAGCGCGGCTTTGGTGTCGTCCGCGGTGAGCGTTTGCTGAGCGGTGCCTACGATCCAGACCTTGCCGTCACCGATGTTCTTCAGGTTCTTGGCCAGGCCATCCAGATTCAAGATTAGGTTGGGGCGAGGGCCGACGTACTGACCCACTTCATCGATGATGAAGATGATGTATTCCTTGCCAGAGGCTTCTCGGGCTACCTCCAGCATCTCGCGCACACGGTCGTTCTCGAAAACGACGATTTCACTGGCTTCGGTGGTGAAAGAGGCTGGCGTCTTGAACAGAACGGGATACAGCTTATGCGCGATTTCGGGGATGAGGCTGTCGACCACGAGTTCGTCGTTTCGGTAGTTCGCCCATTCCTCACCGCCTGCGGTTTCCTTGAAAAGTGCAAGGAACTCGTCGTATCGCCCTTCCTTCTTGAGCTTGCGCTCCAGAGCTGCCACTTTGAGGTTGCGCGAGTAGCCCGCCCACTGCAATACCTTGTAGAACAAGACGGTGGAGACTTCCTCCATGGTGGCGCCAGCCACTTGCTCGCTGGCCAGGTCAAGCATCAACACCGCTGCGGGGAAGCGCTTGGCCACGCTTGACAACAGCGCCTTGGTGCTATTGCGCTTGAGACGGTCCTGCAAGTGCTGGATGAAGGGGGTGCCGTCGATCGTGATGCTGTCGTCAAACGCCAAGCCCAGGTACTTGGTGAACGAGCTCTTGCCAGATCCATAAAAGCCCGAAACCCAGACACCGACCTCGTTCTCGCCACCCACATCCATGGCGGCTTCCATCTTGAGCAGCAGGTTTTCAAACTGCTCGTCGATGCTGTCGGTCACCACGTACTCAGAGATTTCAGACCGGAGACGAGCCTCTTGAGAGACGCCGTAGGTGATGACCTTCTCGATGCTTCGGTGGATGTTTTTGGATGGGTCGAAGAGCTGTTTGATTATCATTTTTTATTTCCCTGACTGAATCATCCGCCGACGTGCACCGAACGGTAATTACCGTCGTCGGGGTAGAAACCTAAAAATTTCAGCCGTGTCTTGCCAGTGCGAATACCTGGGTAAAGGAACACGGTCGGCGCGTGAAACTTGCCTTGAAGCTTGCCTTCAATCACGCCAATGCGGGTGTATGGGTGCAGCGCTTCGAGGTCGGTGACGATCAGAATGGCTTTGGTCTTGCCTTCCAACTCGGTCAGCTTGGCTTCGATGCGGGCCTGCAAAGCACCATTGCTGATGGCATTGGCCAATGACGCATTGGTCTTGTCCCAAGCTTGGGGCGCTTTCTGATCAGCCGCCACCCAGATCTTGCGCAAAGGGGCCGTCTCAATGATCTCGGCGATGTGCTCGGCGATGGAGAAGGTTGCAACCTCCCAGCCTTCGTTCTTGAGGCGGTGAATCCACGCAGGTGTTTCGCGCTTGACATTGAGGATCTGCCCGGGTGGAAAGACCAGGTAGAAGATGGGTTCGAAGCTGGCATGGCCAAATTCCCGGCCTTGTTTGATACGCTCCATGAGCTCGTTGAAATCAGCCTTGAGCGATGACATCGATCATGTCCTCCATGGTCTTGTAGGTCCAGCCGATGTGCACAACATCGGCGGCCGCTTGAAATATCAGGTGCCCCTGCAAAGACAGGCGCTTGAGTTGATCCCGAACATCGTGCGGCTCAAGGCCAAACAACGTCCAGTCGGGGTGCGAAACAATGTGGTTGTCACCCAAACCACTGAACCGCAGTTCATAGGCAAGATAGACCGCGACTTTGGGTTGAATTCGGTATGGGGCCAAGGAGCGCTTGTGGCGACCGGTGACAGTCAAGAGGCCGTAATCCACGCAACAGCCGATGAGGTACGAGGAGATACGTTTGACCGTGATATCGGACCAAGGCTTACGGGTCTTTCCCTCTCGAACACTGTTACCCACAAAGGTCCGAGCGTCTTCCAATTCCAGTTCATTGCGGCCGGCCGTATAGCGGCTCCAGAAGACCTCTCGAACGAAGTCGGCAAAGACCTGGTTCGCCCGTGCCGTGTAGAGAAAGAACAGTTGAACCAGCTCAGGACCTGAAAGCCGACCCGCCAACCTTTGCAGTTGAGATGCGACACCCACGGAGCGCAGGTAACGGGGGGCAAAACATTCAACGACGATGTTGCGCAGGCGGCGCGCCGTGACCAACGGGAATCGCCCTGAAGCCAGGGCTGCGTCGTACAGGCCGGGCACAGACATCCCGGGCTGGTAGACCTCTAAGAGCTGCTTGGTCTCGTCAATCAACCCCAACCCGGCCTGAAGCTGGGTCGTGTAGTAGCGCTGCTGATCGCTCACGCAGCCTCCCTCAAATAGGGAAAGGATTGCACCTGCTGTTGAAAGGCTGCCGCGTACACCCCGGCCGCTCGAGCCAAATCCATGGCGATGTCATCTCCCACCAGGCCCAGCAGTACGGGACCAGGACCGGCTTCTTGGGCAGCAGAGGCGAGATCCGTCAACCGGATCAAGGCTTTCTGACGATCTTCCAGATGCGGCTGGACGCGCGCTACGAATGCTGGATTGTTGGCCACCTCTTGGCAGGACTGCTCCAACTCGATGGGCAGCCGGAAGAGGTGGATGGTCCGCCCCACGCCAATCACCTCGTCATGAACCTTGGCAGCGGCGGCCATAACGCCGTTGTACTGCGCCAGAAAGATCGATCGCGTAAAAATGGGCGCCAGGAAGGCACCTGCCGTTGGGCTGAAGAAGTCGCTACCCCACCAATTGGCTTGCCCCTTCTCACCCAAACATCCGACCAGAACACGAAGTTCAGTGACAGTTTCTGCTGCTGACATGCTTATCTTTTTCCTTATTATTTGGCCCTGGACAGTTCAGTTGCTCCATCGTCACCAGACGAAGGTGCAAGGTCTGGTGCTCCGTCTCCCTTCTCACTTTGCCCCCCAGGTATGTACTCCAACAAGTCAGAGATCCGGCATTGGTAGTGCTTGCAGATCGCATTCAGCGTCTCAATGTCCAGCCGGCTTGTCGTCTCGTGATACAGCCCAGAACACGTGTTCCGCGCTAAGCCAGTCGACCTCATCAAGTCCGACAGCTTTTCCTTGTGTTCGCCCATCAATCGCGACAGGTGGATCCGAATCATAAGATGCCTCGTTGTAAAACAACAATAAGCTAAACAAAATGATCGTGTAGCTGATCATTTTTGCCTACTAAAGTGTCAACAAGCTGATTGTGTTGATCAGCTAAAGGCACATTATGACCATCATGAGTGATCTCGAGGCAAAGCGAATGCCTCAAAACGACATTTCCATCGGCTGGGCAGCCGGGTTTTTCGATGGCGACGGGTACACGTCAATCAGCAAGCAGCGAGTCAAAGACAGCAAAAACCTGACCTATCTACCGCCTGCGACTCTACATCGCCCAAACTGTAAGGAGACCCTGCTGCACGCTGCATTGACTGGCAACTGTCGAGTTAAAAGCCAAGTATGGCCGTTATATTTTTTACATAAAGGTAATTTTTATTTCATACATTTGAATTTTTTATAAAAGAATTTTTGTAACCCATTGATTTCATTGAATTTCTTGTTTGGCACGTAATTCGCAATCCTTAGTGCAGGCGATACGTGAGAGTGATCGCCAATAACCACCGGGGCGAATCCGCCTCACAGCAACGAAAGGATGTCAATCAATGACGCGCAAAGTTTTCTACAGTTTTCACTACGTCCCTGACAACTGGCGTGTTTCGCAAGTGCGGAATATCGGCGCTATCGAGGACAACAAACCCGCCAAGGACAACGACTGGGAAACGGTCACCAAAGGTGGTGACAAAGCGATTGAGAAATGGATCGCTGATCAAATGAGTGGACGCTCTTGTGCCGTGATATTGATTGGCGCCGGCACGGCTAATCGCAAGTGGATCAACCACGAAATTATCAGGGCTTGGAATGACAGCAAGGGCGTGGTTGGCGTCCACATTCACAATCTTAAAAACAGTGATGGCAAGACATCAGCTAAAGGTGTCAACCCATTTGAGTACATCACGCACGGCGTAAGCGGCAAAAAGCTCTCGACCATTGTTAAGACCTACGATCCGCCAGGCCTGACAAGCACTGATATGTACAACCACATCAAGAACAATCTCGAAAAGTGGATTGAAGAGGCAATCACCATTCGGGGCAAGAATTGAGTACCGGAGCGTCCCAATGGACTGCGACCAAGGAGCAGCGTCGCTTCATTGCAAGCTTTGGTGACAAAGCTATAAATGGCGAGGCTGCCCTCTTCGTTGGTGCCGGCGTATCAAGAAGCGCTGGATTTGTGGACTGGAAAGCCTTGCTTACAGATGTCGCTATCGAGCTCGATCTGGACATTGGTAAAGAACATGATTTGCTAGCTCTCGCTCAGTACCACGTCAATGGTCACGGGAGCCGCGGCGAACTGAATCAACAGCTTCTTGATGCATTCATTCGGGACGCGGAGCGGACCGAGGTTCACGATGTCCTAGCTCGTCTTCCCATCGATACGGTGTGGACCACCAACTATGACCGATTGCTGGAGAAAGCGTATGAGGAAAGCGGCCGAACGGTTGAGGTCAAGCTGTCGATCCAGAATCTCGCGCAAGCCCGCCGTGGCCGCGATGTGACGATCTACAAGATGCACGGGTGCGTGACCCAGCCCCACGACGCTGTGCTCACTAAGCAGGATTATGAAATCTACGACCAATCACGCCGTTTGTTCACAGACAGCCTAAAGGGCGACTTCATTGAGAAAACGCTCCTGTTTCTTGGCTTCAGTTTTTCCGATCCGAACGTCGAGCGCATTCTTGCAAAGGTGCGTGAGCAACTGGGACAGAATCAGCGAACGCACTATTGGATCACGCGTCGTCCACCGCAAACATGCCCGCAAGGGAAGCGCACCAAAGATGAAATGGAGTATGAGCGGCGAAAAGCAGCTTTGCAAAGCGACGATCTGAAACGGTATGGAATCCAGACGATCTGGGTCGACGAATACTTTGATATTCCCAAACTGCTGCTTGCCCTCGAAGCGTATGTCACCCGCAAAGGTGTATTCGTGGCTGGTGCTGCCCATGACCCCAGCCCTTTGGAATGGGACCAACTGAATGAACTGAGTCGAGCTCTCGGTACTAAGATCATCAAATCCGGATACAACTTGGTTTCCGGCTTTGGTATCGGGATTGCCGAACAGACCATTCTTGGAGCTTTTCGCGCGATATACGAAAGCGCTCAGCGTCAGCCGGCAGAACGTGTGCTCATCCGCCCCTTCCCCGGAAACGCACCTTTATCACGGCGTTCCGAGATATTTCGCCGCCATCGCGAAGACCTCATTTCACAGGTCGGGGCGCTGATAGTAGTTGGTGGCAATAAGCTGGCCGACAGCGGCGATGTAATTCTTTCTGCAGGAGTTCAGGAAGAAGTTCAAATCGCGCTCCAACTAGGCAAGCCTGTAATCCCGATTGGAAAAACGGGTCATGCTGCGGAAATGGTTTGGAAGGCCGCATGCATAGCGCCCGAACGTTATTTGCCTGGAATTGATTGCACCGCGGAGCTTGAAATTTTAGGCAGCCCAATGTCAGGTACGAATGAACTCGTCGGCGCAGTAGTCAGCCTACTCGGTAAGGCTGAAAATATCGCATCGGCTCGGTGCCGAGATGTGAATAAGTGAGACTAGCGATAGTTTGTTGTTATAGCCTGAGAGAGAGATTATTCCCGTTGCCGGCCATCAGTGCGCCGAGCAGCGCGGCGAGTTCGGTCCTGACAGGCGTGTCGGCGACGGCGCTCCAGCAGCGCGCAAGCCAATGTGCCGGGGTCAACCAAGCTCGTACCGCGCGAAGCAGGCGGGGCCAGCACGGCAGCGGGTTGTTGCTGCTGGTTTTTTTCCGCGCCTTGGGTGGCGCAACCGATACAGCAGCGGTTTGCGTTGACGGCTCACCCATGCGGGCCTGGAGCGTCGCATGCCACCAGCAAAAGGAAAACGCACAGCACACCAGCGCCCAGTGGCGGCGGATCGCGCGGTCGCTTCTAACCATGAAGTCAGCCCAGCCGAGCTCATCCTTCATTTGTTTGTAGCCTTGCTCGATCCAGTTGCGCAGTCCGTACAAGCGCACGATTTCTCCCAGCGGTGCCTGCTCGGGTGACAAATTCGTAGTCAGAAACCAAGTCGACAAGATGGGCAGCGCGCGCCGATCCGTCGTGGCGCAGATCGCCCTGACCGGCTTGTCCGGGCCGTAGCAGAGCAGCGTCAGTTCAGCGGCCCCCCAGCGTTCGATGTGCCCATCACGAAAGCGGCGCACCACCTTCTGCCACGCTCGTATCGGCACCTCTTGCGCCGCATCCTTGAACGAGCGGGCTGCCTCGACAGGCGCCCAGCCGCGCCCAAGCACACCACGGCGCGCCTGAACCAGCGGTTCAACTCCCGCCAGTGCGGTCAGCGTCTTGGGGCGCTCGCGCGGCAGCAACAAGCCAGCCAGATAGGTGCGAAAACTCTGGCGTTGGGCCGAAGAATGAAACAAAGAATCAAACTGCACCCCATAGGCTTCAAGGGGTTCTGGTGCAGGAGAACCAGAATGACTTGTCGTCATGGCGAAAGCACCTCCTCCTAGAAATAGGGGTGCCCAAGGAGAATTCAACAAACTACCGCCAAGCACCACCAGAACGCATTTTGCATTTTGGACATGCAATTTCCTTTCCGTATCGAATCGGAAATGGCATCCCCAACGAAAGTATGTGAAAGATGACTAATTTCAACTGATTCCGTAGAGCTGTTTCAGTGTTGTGTTACAGATCTAATCTTTGTTCATATTTGTGTTCATATTTGTGCGGAAATTGACATTTATTCAATTAAATCAACTACTTGCGTAATTTTTGACTTCCTCATAAACTCCTAAAAAGTACCTTCCAACAACCATTTAAAAGCTTTTTAATGAGCAGTCCTGTTTCCATTTTTTTACGCGAATTAAGACTGCGCGCAGGTTTGACGCAACTTCGATTGGCCCAAGAGCTTGGTTATGAGCAAGGATATGTATCGGCCATTGAACTGGGCCTGAAAAATCCGAGCACGGAGTACCTGGACAAGTTGACAGCTGCCCTGAAAGTCAGTGAAAAAGAACAAGTGAAATTGGCACTGGTGGTCAACCAGTCGAAGCGTCATTTCACTTTGTCCCCAGAGGTGTCAACCAAGACATTTTTGTTCTGCTCAGATTTGTGGGAAAAGATCGAGCGGCTGCATCCGGTGTTGTTGGATAGTTTGCACGACCTCCTCAAATATGACGATCTGCTGACTGAGCGGCCACCGGAGCAACCCACCCGTATTCGACGTCAAAAAATGACGGAGGCCCCATGTAAATCAGAGTAGCAGCGAGAAATTTCCTGTTTGGGCGACCGCCAACTCGATCACTACTGACTGGTGAGACTCTTAGTCTTGATCTCAATGGTCACCCCGACAAAATAATAAATTGCACCGGCTAATCGCTTTGGCTCGCCTGTGTGCACCCGAGGGTTCAAAAAATGAAACTTGAAAGACCGACCAACCACCTGGGGCGATGCTTCCTGGGCTTAATTCCGCGTCACGGGCAAAGAACCGTGACGCTTTTGGAATTGACCAAGGTGAGAAATTCGACAATACCTGCCGTCGTAGCCAATTGGGATGAATTGGCACGCGCTATTTTTCTCGAATTGTTTCAATCAAAACAATTGGGGGAAGGGTCTTGACTTTAATACCTGTTTTGAACTTTAGCCAATTCAAAAAACTGGCGACAAAATTGAAAAAGTATCACGGGTTGACCCACTCCACAGCGCTTGACAGATTATCGATTGTCCATGGTTACAAAAATTTTCATGTGTTGATCACATTGTCCAAAACCGCCCGCCCAAGTGTCACGCCCGTGGATGAATCAGAAGGACTTGAACTCTGGATGGATCGAATGCAATCAACTTTTGGGCCTGAAGTGATGGCCGGGCTTGGCAAGCTTTCGCCGCGCATCTGGTATTTGTCGATCAGTGGTGAACAGAGGTCAACTTCCGCCGCGCCATCTGGCCCCGAGGAATTTGCGCAAGCATTGGAAACTTGGCAGAACCGTTGGTCATCAACCGCGTTAAAAACGGCTGTTGTGGTGATCAAGAAGCGCCGCACATATACAAATCGAGACAAGATGCAGTGACAGTGACGCGCGCCTTTTGTCGTTCTCAACAATGGAGGCATGCCCGATACGTCATTTTTCAACATGACCTATATAGATCGATCAACATGAACTAGTAACTATCATTTAAACACTGCAAAGCGTAGGCTAAATGAAAAACAGGACAAACCCTGCGGTTTGCCCTGTTTTGGTGACCGCCGTGGCGACCAATACTGACTAGTGAGGCTTTCAGTATCGCGTTTCGCAATCGTCTCGTCAAGTCATCCCAACCTACTACGACCTCTGATCGCCAGCTCAAGCCCGGCGATGGGTGTTGTCACACCCAATTTCAGCAATATTCATTCAAACATTCATGACGTGCAAGTCAGGGAATCCCCTTTGCGCTTGCAAATCATTACGAGACGATAAACATGAGAGTCAGAAAAGTTGTCACCCGAAGCGGCAAGCGCTTCCGCGGGAAATTCCCTTCCAGAAAACTAAACCGCATGGTGCATTGGGAATCTCTTTTGGAACGGGATGCTATCTACCACTTTGAGTATCACCCGTTGGTCATTAGCTACCAGGAGCAACCCTCCATCGAAATTTATTACGACGCCCTTGGTAAGCAGCACAGGTACTTTCCAGATTTCAGACTGAACCTCATGGATGGCAGCGAAATTTATATTGAAGTGAAGCCAGCACGATTTTTGGCAACTAAAAAAGTGCAGGAAAAGTTACAGGCAGTCGCTACACGGTTCGAAGAGCAAGCGCGCCAATTCCGGGTGATGACAGAAGTTGAAATTCGTCGGCAGCCCTTGTTTGCAAACCTGATACAAATTCACAAAAGTAGCAAACGTGCAGCTCAGATTGAGCCAGACACGCAAATGATAAAAACATTGTCGGGTGGTCCACGTTGGACACTTTCAGATCTGTGTAAAAAACTGCTAGGTATCGGTCAAGTCTTACGCCTGGTGCGCTCGAAACATTTGCGGGTAAATCTTGAAGCCAGTCTGTCAGATGACACCGAGGTCTGGCTGGCAGATGCACATGGAGGCTGCAATGGTTCGTTTTACATTTAAAAAAGGGCTTCGTTTCCTTCAGACATCCAAAATCTTCACATTGCTACGCAGGCTCGCCAATGGCAATTTTCAACTTGAAGATCAGGCTGGGGAAATCAGTAGCCTGACGGAAGCCGAGATCCATTCACGATGGATCTCAGGGCAGTGGCAAATTGATGAAGAAAGCTTGGGACCATCAAGCAATGTCTTTTATTTCACCACCCCACAGGACCTGAAATCCCTTCCACCTCAGGATCAACTGGATGTAAAGCGAAGGATGGAGTACCTGCGCAAAATCAAGGAGATGTTTGAGAATGAGGGACTTCGGCTGGTTTCTTCCCGCGATAAATTGGTGCCAAAAATCGCGTTAGTCGCTGCAGAACTTGGCGACAGTTCACCTCCGTCGCCCAACACCCTTTGGAAATGGTGGCGAAAATTCGCGCCGACTAAATGCATCACCAAATTAGTCATCGCCCGCCGCGCGGGGAGGCGATACGATTCCACTCAACGAAGTGTCTTCGATGAAGCAGTAGCCGAGGTCTTTCTCACACCACAACAGTTGCCAAGGAAGGCCGTGGTTGAGGCAGTTCAACGAAAAATCAGGCGCATCAATCAAAGTGTGCGCGAGAGTGAACGCGTACGCGAACCCAGCCAGGCAACGATTTACCGCTGGCTTGACATGCTGTATTACCAGGTCGTCGCGAATGCCCGGCAAGGCCGGGCAGCGACATCCCGAGAGCTACGACGCGCCATCGGTCGGGTCAAGGTTAGCCAAATCCTGGAACGCATCGAACTTGATCACACGCCACTGGACATTGTGGTTATCTGTATGGTCACGCGCCTAATTCTGGGACGCCCATGGCTGACCTTGGCGATAGATCGGTACAGCCGGATGATTACTGGTTTTTACATCAGTTTCCACGCACCATCCTCAACCTCGGTACTGTACTGCCTGCGCATGATGATCATGCCCAAGGAACACATTCTTGCCCGCTTTCCAGATGTGCAGGGACCTTGGCCGGCGCGTGGCCTGCCCGACACGATCGTGACCGACAACGGCATGGAACTCCATTCACATGCGGTCGAAGCCGTCAGTTTGGAAATGGGGATCAACCTTCATTATTGTGGCGTGGCGCATCCTGAAATGAAGGGAGCCATCGAACGGATGATCGGCACTGTCAACCGTGGCTTGATTCATACCTTGCCTGGCACAACGTTTTCCAATATCGAACAACGTGGTGATTACGATTCGGAGGGGCACGCAGCCATTGACATCGAGGTACTGACCCATCTGTTGGTCAAGTGGATTGCGGACCAGTACCACAAGACACCACACCGCGGCCTGGGCGGTCGAACCCCGCTTTCTGTCTGGCAAAACGGTGAGAAAACAGCCACCATCGAACTTCCCGCGTTTCCACGACAACTTGAAACAATCATAGGGCTCGAAGCCACTCGCACACTATTCCATTATGGGCTGGAATTCGGCAACCTACGATACAACTCGCCCACGCTACAGGCGCTCCGTGAGCCTGGTGGAGGGACACGAGAATTGCAATTGCGTGCATTTGAGCACGATGTTGGCTACATCGCAGTATTTCACCCCACTTTGGAAGAGTTTATTGATGTACCGGCGGTCAATCAGGAGTATTCGGCTGGGGTGAACCGATATGTTCATCAGCTTGTGTGCGCTGAGGTTCGGCTGCGGTTTGGAGACTCATGGACGAATGATCAATTGCTCAATGTCAAGGGTGAGATCCAAGCCATTGTTGACGAAGCGGTCCGGGGGAAGAAGGCGGGGAATCGGAAGAAGGGAGCTTCAATGGCCCTCAGCGACAGTGAACAAATCATCGATGGCACAGATACCAGTGCTCTCAAGCGCGCATGCCAACAGTCAGATCCAACGCCTAAACCCCGCACGCCAATCGCCCCTGGAATGGACGATGAATTGCCTGAATTTCACCAGTCTAAACGCATCAATGAGGGTCACGCGGCATGAGTGCACATGACAAACTAAATGAACTTCTAAGACTTGGCATTTCAGACGCTGACAAGCCTGATATTTCCCAGGATTTTCTCCACTTCACATTACGGAAAAAGATAATCGAACACCCGCGTTTCACTGCGGCCATCCGAGAAATCGCCCGCCTTCATCAACGTGGGCAGCGGTCCGGAATCGCAGAGGGAATGCTTTTGGTGGCGCAAACCGGCTCAGGGAAGACAACAGCCTTGGAATTTTATGAACGCAGATTCCCTCGCATTGTTGTTCGCGAGACTTTGAAAATTCCAGTTCTGCGGGTCGACACCCCAGAATCACCCACAGTGAAGACCCTTGCCGAGGCGATCCTGCTGGCAATGGGTGATCCCGGGGCAGCGAAGGGGACTGCCTCAGAAAAGACCGTCAGGATCATTCACTATTGCAAGCAGTGTGGAGTGGAGCTACTCCTCATAGACGAATTCCAGCACTTCATTGATGGCAATAAGCCATCTGAATCGAAAAGAGTAACGGACTGGCTCAAAAATTTAATCAATAAGGTTTGCATTCCGGTCATTCTGGCCGGACTGCCGCGGGCCATCGCGGTGGTAAACAGCAATCCGCAACTGCGCCGAAGGTTTGGGGCACCTTTCTACATGGCGCCATTCGGGTTCGACACGTCACTTGAGCAAAGGGAATTCCGTGGGGTCCTGAAGGGCATCCAATTGGCTCTGCCTGTCCCGTGTGTCGACTTGTTTGAAGCCAACCTTGCCCAGAGGTTCTTTTACGCGACCCACGGCCTTTTGGACTATGTAGTCAAGATTGTTGACGACGCGGTATCCCGTGGCGGCAGCGGCCCGAGTGGGCAGGTGACTCAGCCCGACCTCGCACTCGCATTTAAGCGTTCTGTTTGGTTCGATGCTCCAGACATGCTCAACCCCTTCATGGAGAAAGCAACGCTGCGCTTATTAAACAGGCATCTCGAACCGTTCGACATATGGGATGAGATTACGCAGTACACATCGCCGTCTGGTTACCGAAAAAAAGGAAAAGCGGGCACCAGCCAAACGAAAGCATTGCTATGAAAAGTCAATTACTCATACGCCCGACCCTGGCTGAGGATGAAAGTTTGCGCGGGTACATCGCTCGCGCAGCGGAGCGAAACCTGTCACCGGCGCTGTTCAAGCCCATGCTCTCATCGTTGTCAGCCGCGACAGCTGCGATACCCGCAGTCAGCGGCCTGACAGGTAGCAACCAATCCGACCTCTGTGCAAGGGGGGCAGTTGTCGGCAACGACTGGTCGCACCGCCCCGGTTTGCAATTTGGCAGCATCATTCTGTCCAGCAATCAAGTGCGGTTTCGACAGCGCATGGTGTGCCCACTCTGTCTTTCGGAAGATGGCATCTCTCGCTGTACCTGGGAGCTGCGGCGATACGATGTTTGCTGCCACCATGGATGCCATCTAATTGATACATGCGGTGCATGTCAGCGACCACTCTCCTGGAATTCTCCCAGTTGCCAGACTTGTGTCTGTGGCTTTCAGATTGCTAAGTCCCATATGGGGAAAGCGGCGCCAAGCCGTCAAAAATTCTGCCAATTGCTCGCCGACGCGATGCGGAAAACACTGAACAATCAAAGCCAAAATCTGCCTGGAAACATCAGCCAGATTCCCGCAATTGATTGGATGCTTCTTCTAATTTCATTCGCAGAAGCACTTATTCTTCCGCACTTCTTTCAGTTACATCTGACCTCGCCACGGCCAATTGGAGCAGGGAAGCAAGATGAACTGATCGCAACCATGTTGGGCGACAAGCCATATCGGGATCATCTCCGAGAGACGTTATTTCTGCATGCGGCGAAAGACCCCGTAACCATGGGAAAGGCGTTGCAACCGGGGCTGTTATCTGCGGATCTCCAACTGTATTTTGGACCTTGCTTAGAGGACCTATTTTTTCATACCTGCCTATGGAAATTGAACTGGGAGGTAGACATTCCGGCTGACGTCGAAGCGCCCGAAGTGGTCGATATTCCAAAGGCTGCGGTGGTCAAATTTACCTCAACACTCGACCACAAGGGACGCCTGCGATCAAGGCAAAGGGCAAGTGATCCAGGTGGCATTACATGGCGTCCGAGCTACAAGCCCCCTCTTCCACCCATAACGCCAACGAAACTTTATTGATGGGCTTTCTTGTCCACCCGCCTTGCAGTACCGACGAGGGATCGTCGGGCTATCGCCTGCGTCTTGCTACCGCCAATCGTCTGTCCTATCGTCACCTGATTGATCTCGAACTTACCGGCGAAGCGGGTCAACTTTTCCCACATAGCAGTGACCTCCAATCAGATCCTGGCTGCTTCGATCCATGGGTGCGACGTTTCTCGCGCTTTTGCCCTCATTGTTTATCAATGCGCAAAAAGTGGCTACTTGGGTGGGAGATATTGTTTGTCGACGTTTGTCCAGCCTGCGGGCGATGGTTAATTGATACTTGCAGTCAGTGTGGTGAACGACTTTCATGGAACCGTCACGATTTGCTACGCTGCAATTGCGGTCAAAGCCTGACGCTGGAGGTGTCCAACACCGCGCCGTCCGCCATGTTTTGCCTGAGCCGATCGCTCCAATGTGTCGCACTGGGATTGCCTCCTACTGAAATACCGATACTCAATGGCTTAAATCTTGGACAATGCGGTCGCCTGATTCGACTTCTGGGCACCTATGGCAACGCTGACGGGCGTGCCATGCCACAAAAGGTATCCCAAGTCGACACACTTCCTGTCTCCTGGCCAATAGTGAGCATCGCCGCAGAGATCCTTAACAGTTGGCCAACAGGCATTTCAAGCTTTTTGAAGAGGTTGCACGCCCAAGGATGCGTCGACCAGAAAGGCAAGCTGCCCAAGGCGTTTGGTGGTTTTTACTCTGCTCTTTACAGGGGATTCAAAGAGGTCGAGTTTGATTTTCTCCGAACTGCTTTCGAGAACTATGTGGCAGAACATTGGGCCGGCGCCATTGGGAAACGCAACCGGCGCCTCGATATCCGTGTTTTAAATTCCTTGGCATGGATTCCCGCCAACCACGCCTGCCAGATACTTGGCGTGTCGAGGCGCCGTCTAAATGGATTGATCGAAAAGGAAAGACTGCAAGCGGATAGACGAATCACAGCTGGCAACCGTATATTCATCGTGGTGAAGCGCTCTGAGGTCCAAAACCTAGCTCTCACGTTGGATGATGGGGTTCCGCTATCGGATGTCGCGCGTCGACTGGGTTTCAAGAAGCAAAGGCTGCTTTCTCTTTTGCCGATCATCTGCCCCCAAGCCGAAAAACTCGGCGAACAAGGATGTCCGTGGGCAATCCCCATCACCTGGCTTGAGGGGTGGGAAGCACAAATTCAGTCGTATACCTGTGTAGCGCTAGTCGATTCAGAGTCCGTTTCATTGGGGCACTTGCTACGGTACTGGCCTTGGACTGATGGCCAAATCGGACATCTGTTGACGGATATTTTGAATTCGAAAATTGTGCCCGTCGGCAGATTGGAATCTATCAATGGCATCGGCTCACTCATACTAGAAACCAGTCAGCTTAAAACTTGGTTTTCCGGCAAGCAAAAGGTGCCTTGTTCTGAATTGACAATTCCTGAAGTATCTCTACGGATCGGGGTCAAGCAAGAGGTCGCATACGCATTAGTGCGCATCGGTCTACTTCAAACAGCCATGCGAAAAATTGGTCGCCGGACTGAGCAGAGAGTTCCGACAGATGCGCTGAAAAATTTCGAGCGCCAATATGTTTTTGGTCGTGACATAGCGCAGACTCTCGGGCGATCTTCGCGTTCCATTACGGCGTTCCTTGCAAGTGAAGGAGTTGAACCAATAGCTGGCCCAGCCATTAACAAATGTCGGCAAATTCTTTTCGAACGCGATAGTGTCAGTCGGTGCCTATTTCGAAATGGTCTTACGGCTGTGGAGTTGGTTGCCCCCTTGCCGGTAACTGGGGAGGGAAGATGACCTCGCCCAATGTGCAGCTCTGAGTACTACCTCATGTCGCATACAAATTCGATATGTGCCCGGTTGGGATGGGCTCGCAGCGCCGATGCAGGCCCGCAAGGAATACGGCTACTTCCCGCTATTTGCGGGAGTCGCACCACCAGCTGGCAAAGTCCAGCAAATCCGCATGCCGCGAGTCCGGAGGTTGCACCAACTCCCCTGTATTGGGGCTGCCATCGGGATCGCGCATGATGAGCGCCAGGTGGATGCCTGGATCGACACCTGTCAGGTAGGGGGCATAGTCATCGACAAAGGCCACCGGTTTGATCGCCTCCAGCGCATCGGCCTTGGGACTGCGGGAGGTCACGATGTTGCCGGTGGCCATGACCCGCGCAATCGGGAATCCCAAACTTTGCAAATTGCGGGTTCTCGCGTCCGCGAAGCGCGAGTTCACTGCCGTGACGCACACGAGTTCGTAACCAGCGTCTTTAAGCAGTTCGCAGGCTTGCAAGGCACCTGGAATGGCCGGAATCGTGCTCCAGAAATATTCGTCGAAAACGGCACGCAGCTTATCCAAGGGCTCCCCCGTCAACTTCAATATCGACCACCGATCCATGGGGCCATAGCCGTTCGGGTTCTTCAGCGCGGGAAATTCGCCAAACGCGCGCTGCCAGGCGTGGGCGTACGCGGCGTTGTAGTCCAGCAATACGCCGTCGGCGTCAAGGGCAATGGTTTTCATGGGGAAGCGTGGGATTGCATGTCCGTTAACTGCCGTGGCCGCCGTAGCGGGAGCCGGGTTTCCCCGGGTTCATGTCCTCGATGGTCACTGCGTCCTTCGGTCCGGGACCGAACATGCCTTTGAGGCGGGTGACAGAATCACCTTGTCCCATGGGCAAGTCTTGCAGCGAGAAAACGCCTTCATGGTTGTCATAGTCTTCCTGCATCAAACGATCGAAATCCGGGCTGCCGAACTCACGCCCCACGGAGGCCATGCGCTCCCAGGCGATGTCCTCGGCGGACTGCCAGATGAACCGGCTATGAAAGCGCCCATAAAAAAGCCGGGACACCCGGATCTTGTTGCGACGGGCTCTCATGCTTGATCACGCAGCACTAGTAGTTCGTTTCATCAATTGAGTTACAAAATGGCCGATAATTGCAGCGGTTCATTCGCAACTCTTGGTGGAGACGCCCATGACAAGGAAGTCCAATCGTGCGGCACTGGTGCTCACGGCAGATCAGACGAAGATGCTCAAGGAACTGGCTGCCTCGCGTACAGCGCCGGTGCGTGAGGTCGAACGAGCGAGGGTGCTGCTGGGCTACGCCGACGGAACCTCGATCACGCAGTTGCAGCGCCAGCTCGGCTTGAGTCGCCCGATGATTTATCGCTGCGTGGACAAGGCGCTGGCAGCGGGTGCGCAGGCGGGCTTGAAAGACAAGTACCACCGCCCGCATGAACCCGAGATCACCGATGCAGCCAAAGCCTGGGTGGTGAGCATCGCTTGCACCAAACCCAAGGACCATGGCTTGGCGGCCGAGCTGTGGACCCTTTCGGCGCTGGCGCGGTTTGTCAGCGAGGGTGCACAGACTGCGGGGTTTGACCGCCTGGCCAATGCGGGCAAGACCACGGTGTGGCGCATCCTGGACGAACACCAGATCAAGCCCCACAAGATTCGCTATTACCTGGAGAAACGGGACCCGGAGTTCGACCGCAAGATGCAGGAAGTTCTGATGGTCTACGCGGATGTTTCGCTCTACCGCGAAGGCGCCGTTCATGACGCACGGCCCACCCCCATCTACACCGTCAGCGTCGACGAGAAGCCCGGCGTCCAGGCCATCGGGTTGACCGCGCCCGATCTGCCGCCGGTGCCGGGCAAGGCGCCGACGGTCGGGCGCGATTACGAATATGTCCGCAAGGGCACCGTATCGATTCTGGCCGGAATCGATCTGCACTCGGGCCACATCTTTGCCAATGTCGAGGACCGCCACCGCAGCGTGGAGTTCATCGGGCTGCTCAAGCGCCTGGACGAGTACTACCCGCGTGATGCCATTATCCGCGTGGTGCTGGACAATCATTCGGCCCACATCTCCAAGGAGACCGTGGCCTACCTTGGCACGCGCCCCGGGCGCTTCGAATATGTTCACACACCCAAGCATGGTTCCTGGCTCAATCTGATCGAGTGCGCCTTCTCCAAGATGGCGCGCACCTTCCTGCGCCACATCCGGGTCAAATCGATCGACGAACTCAAGGCTCGCATCCTCAAAGGCATCGAAGAATTCAACGCATCACCTGTCGTCTTCCGTTGGAACAAGTTCGACCTTGGTGTGGCTTGATATGTAACATCATTAATGAAACGAACTACTAGAGGCCTGTTTGGATAAAATTTTTCATGAAAATGGCGCCACTGAGGTAACTTGGTACCATCGACCAGCATGTCTGCTGCCAGTCATTGAGGCGAAAGCCTGACTTTCAGCCTTAAGTGGCGAAATCACCAATTAAGCGCCATAATAAGAGCCAATTAAGGAGCCAACTATGGAAGCCATTTATGCCGATGTGATGATCAGCATGTCCGAGTTCAAAAAGAACCCGGCAGCTGTCTTGCGCGAAGCCAAGCGCCGCCCGGTGGCCGTGCTGAACCACAACAAGGCGGCGTTTTACATGATCGAGCCCGCCTTGTTTGAGGCCATGCTGGAAGAGCTGTCTGACCAGGAACTGGGCCGCACCGTGCTGGCGCGCATGGGGGAGCGGGCGCAGGCGATTGAGGTGGACATAGATGCCATCTAAGGCAACGCAACCGGCAAGCAAACACAAGTACCGGTTGCAGTTTGTCCCCAGCGCCTGGGCGGAGTGGCAAAAACTGGATGGATCGGTCAAGGAGCCGCTGCGCAAATTGCTCAAGAAGCGGCTGGACAACCCCCATGTGCCCGGCGCAGCGCTGCACGGGGCGCTGGTGGGGCACTACAAGATCAAACTCAACAAGCAAGGCTACCGGCTGGTCTATGGCGTGCAGGACGATGTGCTGATCGTCATGGTGATGGCGGTCGACAAGCTCGAGGACAGCGTGGTCTACCAGTCGGCCATGCAAAGGGTTTCAGAAAAGATGGCAGAGCTGGCCAAGGCTGTGCATACGCGTTTGAAGTCGTGAAGACCGGCAACAATCTCCCCATCAACCTGCACGATCTGCTGCGCCAGCGCACGGTGGAGGGCGAGCGCATTGAATACAAGGCGGGCTGGAACCCGGACGCCATCATCCGCACGCTGTGCGCGTTTGCCAACGACTTTGAAAACCTGGGTGGTGGTTATGTCGTCATTGGCCAGGATTGCGATGCCAACGGCCAGCCCATTTTTCCGCCCACCGGTTTGGCCACCAAGCAGCTCGACAAAATTCAGCAGGAGCTGTTGGCAGCGTGCCAGCTGATACAGCCGCCCTACTTTCCGGCGCTGAGCGTGGAGGTGGTGGAGGGCCGCAACCTGCTGGTGCTGTGGGCACCGGGCGGGCAAAACCGGCCTTACAAAGCGCCGGAAGCGGTAACGGCCAAACACAAGGTGTGGCACCCTTACATTCGCCGGTACAGCAGCACCGTGCAGGCCAAGGGCGAGGCAGAGCAGGAGCTGCTGAGCCTGACCGCCAAGGTGCCGTTTGATGACCGGTTCCACCAGACTGCCGGGGTGGGTGCGCTATCCAAACCCTTGATGCAGGCTTTTTTACTGGAAGTGGGCAGTGCGCTGGCCGAAGATGCTGCGGGCTTGTCGGCTGAGGCTTTGGGGCGGCAGATGAATGTGGTGGGCGGGCCTACCGAATCGCCCTGGCCCAAGAACGTGGGGCTGCTGTTTTTTAGCGACGCGCCCACGCAGTTTTTCCCTGGTGCGCAGATTGATGTGGTGGACTTCCCCCAGGGCACGGGTGGCGATGTGTTGGGCGAGAAGTCTTTCATGGGGCCACTGGCGCGCATGACGCGCGAGGCGCTGGACTACATTCAGCGCAATTTCTTGCATGAAACGGTGATCAAACACCCGCAACAGGCCGAGGCCACACGGGTCTGGAACTTTCCCTTTGCTGCAGTGGAAGAGGCTTTGGTCAATGCTGTGTACCACCGCAATTACGAAAGCCTGGACCCCATTGAGGTGCGCATTACACCCGATGAACTGGCAATTTTGAGTTACCCGGGGCCGGACCGTTCAGTGCGGCTTGAGGACCTACGGGCCGGGAGAGCCGTCAGCCGACGCTACCGCAACCGGCGTATTGGCGAGTTTTTGAAAGAGCTCAAGCTGACCGAAGGCCGCGCCACCGGCATACCGAAAATTTTGAAGGTCATGGCAGCCAATGGATCCCCCAGACCGGTGTTTGAAACCGATGAAGAACGCCTGACCTTTGTGGTGCGGCTGCCTATACACCCACTAGCCAAACGCCCCGCCGGGGAAGTTACCGGGGAAGTTACCGGGGAAGTTACCGGGGAAGTTACCGGGGAAGTGCAACGTCTGATGCGAACCTTGAATGGCGAGATGTCACGCCAGCAAATGCAAGAGGCGCTGACCCTCAAGCACGAAGACCATTTCCGCAATGCTTACCTGAGTCCTGCATTGGCTTTGGGTGTGGTGGAGATGACTCTGCCGGATAAACCCCGTAGCAGCAAACAGCGCTATCGCCTTAGCGCCAAAGGCCAGCAATGGCTGACCAGCCGCACGCTATCCAATTCATAGCTGCTTGCGCAGTATCTACGCGGGCTACAGGCCTATTTGACTAAAATTTCCCGTGCCGCCCGGCGCCTGCGATAAAACGCGCGGCTCCTTCCAGCCCTTCGGCAATACAGGCCTTGCCGCGCTGCCACTCCTGGTGCAGGGCGTGGGGCAGGTCCAGGTCCCACTGGGCGTAGGCGCTGGCGCGGTCGGCCAGCAGGGTGGACTGCGGGAAGGCGGCCAACTGCTGGGCCAAAGCCAGCGCTGCGGATAAGGCCTCTCCGGTGGGCACGACGCGGTTGCACAGGCCCATGTGCAGCGCCTCGGCGGCTTCCACCTTGCGGCCAGTCAAGATCAAATCCATGGCGTGGCCCATGCCGATCAGCCGGGGCAGGCGCACGGTGCCGCCGTCAATCAGCGGCACACCAAAACGACGGCAGTAGACGCCAAAGTAGGCGTCGGCCTCCATCACCCGCAGATCGCACCACAGGGCCAGCTCCATGCCACCGGCCACTGCGGCGCCGCTGATGGATGCAACCACGGGTTTGGACAGCAGCAGCCGTGATGGCCCCATGGGGCCCGGTGGGTTGGGGTCTTCTGGCGCGAACTCCAGCGCGGCAAACGGGTCGACGCCGGTGTGGACCTCCTGTGCCAGGCGGGCACCGGCCTGCAAATCCCAGCCTGCACAAAAGTGTCCATGCGCGCCGTGGAACACCGCCACGCGCGCCTGCGGGTCTGCATCAAAGGCGACAAAGGCCGCGTGCAACTGGCGTGCGGTGTCGGCATCCACCGCATTGCGCACCTCGGCGCGCTCCAGCGTCACCACGGTGACGGGGCCGTCCTGGGAAATATGGATGGTGTTTGTCATAACTCACATGATGGCGCATTTCCGTCTATCGGTATCACCTGTCGCCTGCCCGACAGGGCGTCGGTACAAACCCTGTCCGGCTTTGCGGCGATAGCCGCTATAAACGTTGAACAATCAAACAGGAGACACTGTGCAGTTCCTTCAATTGCTGATCAGCGGCATCGCACAGGGGTGCATTTACGGGCTGATTGCGCTGGGCTTTGTGCTCATTTACAAGGCGACCGAGACCGTCAGCTTCGCCCAGGGCGAGCTGATGATGCTGGGGGCCTTTGGCGGCCTGGTGGGCATGACCCTGCTGGGCTTTCCCTACTGGCTGGCCACCCTGTGCGCCATCGCGGGCATGGCGCTGTTTGGTGTGGTGCTGGAGCGCTTGGTGATTCGGCCCATTCTGGGACAGCCTGCGTTTTCCATCGTGATGCTGACCATCGGCATTGGTTATGTGGCGCGCGGCCTGATCACCATGGTGCCCGGCATCGGCACCGACACGCTGGCGCTGCCGGTGCCTTACAAGGACGAGATCTGGAAGTTCGGCGGCAATGAATTCGGCGTGGGTGCGCTGATTTTGAACGTCGAGCACATGGTGGTGATTGGCGCCACTGGCGTGCTGTGCGTGCTGCTGTTTGCCTTGTTCCGCTACAGCAAGCTGGGCATTGCCATGCAGGCCGCATCACAAAACCAGTTGGCGGCCTACTACATGGGCATTCCGGTGCAGCGGCTCAACGGCATTGCCTGGGGCCTGGCCGCAGCGGTGGCCGCCGTGGCGGGCCTGCTGCTGGCGCCCATTACCTTTGTGCACGCCAACATGGGCTTCATCGGCCTGAAGGCGTTTCCTGCCGCCGTGGTCGGTGGCTTTGGCAGCCTGCCCGGCGCGATTGTGGGCGGGCTGGTGATTGGCATGGTGGAGTCGTTCTCGGGCTTTTACCTGCCCGATGGCGTCAAGGACACGGCCGCGTATGGGGTGGTGCTGGTCATGCTGATGGTCAAACCCAACGGGCTGTTTGGCGAAAAACTGCGTAAGAAGGTCTAAAACTTTGCGGGACAGATCTTTAGCTCTGTCCCCAACACATCAAGATGCGATTCATATTCAAGACCGATTACGGGCAAGACATCAAGCTTGCCAAACATGGCGGCCATGTATTTTGGTACGCCGCCCTGCTGGTGCTACTAGTGGTGGCACCCTGGCTGTTTGCCGAGTACTGGCTGGCACAGCTCACCTTCGTGCTGATTTACGCCATTGCGGGTCTGGGGCTGATGCTGCTGGCGGGCTTTACCGGCCTGTTTTCCCTGGGCCATGCTGCCTTTCTGGGGGTGGGGGCTTACGCCCATACAGTGTTGACCAACGCGGGGCTGCCCTTCCCCCTCGCACTGGCTTGCGCGGCCGGTTTGTCGGCGGCGGTGGGCCTGGTCGTGGGCCTGCCGGCCTTGCGCGTCAAGGGCATCTACCTGGGCATGGCAACCCTGTCGTTTGGCTTTATCGTCGAGGAGATATTGGCGCGCTGGGAGTCGGTAACCGGGGGCAATGCCGGCATCCACATCAAGAAGCCGGATATGTTTGGCTGGGTGCTGGAAACGGGCGACCAGTTTTACTGGCTGTGCCTGGTGATCACCGTGGCGGCCACACTGGGCATTTTGAACCTGCTGCGCTCGCCCACCGGGCGGGCGTTTGTGGCGATCCGGGACTCCGAGATTTCCGCGCAAAGCATGGGCATCCATCTGGCGTATTACAAGACGCTGTCGTTTGCGCTGTCGGCGGCTTTGGCGGGGATTGCGGGCGCGCTGTACGCCCACAAGCTGCAGTTCATCTCGCCCGACCAGTTCAGCCTGCTGCAGTCGGTGGACTTGCTCTTGATGATTGTGATTGGCGGCGTGGGTTCGGTACATGGCGCGTTTTTGGGCGCCATCTTCCTCATCAGCATGCCCCAGGCCATCTCCATGGTCAAAGATTACCTGCCCGACTCCGTAGGCCAGGCGCCGGGGCTGCAAAGCGTGGTCTACGGCGTGGTGGTGATTGCCTTTGTGCTGTTCGAGCCCATGGGTCTGTACGGGCGCTGGCTCAAAGTGCGTACCTACCTGCAGATGTTTCCGTTCTACCGCAAGGGCATGTTCAAGCGGCAGAAATCGTTCCAGAAATCAGATCGCTTGAAATGAAGCCTGAAATACTACTTTCTGCCAGCAACCTGAGTGTGCGTTTCGGCGGCGTGCTGGCCGTGAACAACGTGAGTTTTGATGTGCGCCAGGGCGAAGTGTTCACCCTGATTGGCCCCAACGGGGCGGGCAAAACCACGGTGTTCAACCTCATCAGCCGCATCTACACGCCCACCTCCGGCGAGATCGCCTACGCCGGCCCCGGCGGCGTGATCAAACTCACCGAGCAGCCGCCGCAAAACGTGGCCTCGCTGGGCATTGCGCGCACCGTCCAGAACATTGAACTGTTCGAACATGCGTCCGTGCTGCACAACCTTTTGATTGGCCGCCACACGCACCGCAAAACCGGGCTGTGGCAAGACCTGTTTTTCACCGCCAAGGCGCGTGAAACCGAGCTGCTGGCGCGCCAGAAGGCCGAAGAAGTGATTGAATTTTTGGGCCTGCAGCATTACCGCGATGCCTTTGTCGCGGGCCTGCCTTACGGCGTACGCAAGGTGGTGGAGATGGCGCGCGCCCTGTGCACCGAACCCAAGCTCTTGCTGCTGGACGAGCCTTCCTCCGGCCTGAACGTGGAAGAAACCGACGACATGGCCTTCTGGATTCAGGACATCAAAAATGAACTGGGGATTACCGTGCTGATGGTGGAACACGACATGAGCCTGGTCTCCAAAGTCTCCGACCGCGTGCTGGCCATGAACCAGGGCGAAGTGCTGGCCATGGGCACCCCGCGCGAAGTGCAAAACGACCCCGGTGTGGTGGAGGCCTACCTGGGATCGATTGACGACGTGTCTTCCCTGCGCAGAACCACATTGCCGCCCGGCGTCGCCAAGGAGCTTGCATGAGCACCTCGCCGCCCCCCATCAGCGACCTGCCCGTGCTCAAGCTGCTCAATGTGGAGAGTGCCTATGGCCCCATCAAGGCCATTCGCGGTGTGAGCCTGCAGGTGCGCCGTGGCGAAATCGCCACCGTGCTGGGCTCCAACGGCGCGGGCAAAACCACCATCCTCAAAACCATCTCCGGCATCATCGACCCGCGCAAGGGGTCGATCGAATTCAAGGGCGAGGACATCACCGCCAAAGACCCCGCCTTCATCGTGCAGCAGGGCCTGAGCCATGTGCCCGAGGGGCGCGAGGTGTTTCCCCTGCTCAGCGTGCATGACAACCTGGTGATGGGGGCCTACACCCGCAGCGACAAAGACGGCGTGGCCCGCGACATGGAGGCGGTGTACGGTTACTTTCCCATCCTGCGCGAACGCAGCAGCCAGGATGCGGGCCTGCTCTCGGGCGGACAGCAACAGATGCTGGCCATCTCCCGGGCGCTCATGGCCAGCCCTGATCTGATTCTGCTGGACGAACCCAGCCTGGGCCTCTCGCCCAAACTCACCAAGGAGATTTTCGAGATGGTGGTGCGCATCAACCGCGAGCGCGGCACCACCATTTTGCTGGTGGAGCAAAACGCCAACATGGCGCTCAATGCCTCGGACTACGGCTACGTGCTGGAAAACGGCCGCATCGTCATGGAAGACACCTGCGCCCATTTGCGCGAGAAGGACGACATCAAGGAGTTCTACCTCGGCATGAAGGAAGACGGCGTGCGCGGCGAGCGCCGCTGGAAAAAGAAAAAGACCTGGAGATAAAGAGAATGAACGCAGCGCCGAGCCGTCTCAAGCAAGTGAACGCCCCCTTGGGGGGCAGCGCAGTACGCGCAGCGACAAGCGTGGGGGCAGCATGACCCAACTCTGGGATCTTGCAAACATCCAGCCCAACAACACCATCGTGTTGCCGGGCGACACCATTCCAGCCCTGTTCTGGAACGCCGTTGAAAAACGCGGGCCAAACGTCTGGATGCGCCAGAAACACCTGGGCCTGTGGCGCAGCTGGACCTGGGACCAGACCTCCGAGGCAGTGCGCGAAATCGCCGGTGGGCTGATGGGCCTGGGCTTTGCCAAAGGCGAATGCACCTCCATTCTGGCCAACACCGTGGTCGAATGGGTGTGGGCCGATCTGGCCGTGTTGTCTTGTGGCGGGGTGTCCAACGGCATTTACCCGACCGACGCACCCAGCCAGGTGCAGTACCTGTGCGAAGACTCCGCTACCTGTGTGCTGTTTGTCGAAGACGACGAGCAATTGGACAAGGCCCTGGAAGTTCGCAGCCAATTACCCCTGCTGCGCAAGATCGTGGTGTTTGACATGGAAGGCCTACGCGGCCTGGACGACCCCGGCGTCATCAGTCTGGACGCCCTGCGCGCCTTGGGACGCAACTACCTGGCCCAGCACCCCCAGGAACTGCAGCAACGCGTGGCGGCCTGCAAACCCGAGGACTTGGCGATTTTGGTCTACACCTCGGGCACCACCGGCAAACCCAAGGGCGCCATGCACCTGCACCAAGGCCTGGTGTTCACCGTACGCGGCTACAACACCCTGGTGGCGCAAAACGACCAAGACGAGCGCATGTGTTTCTTGCCCCTGTGCCACATTGCCGAACGCGTGGGGGGTGAGTACTTTGCGCTGTACACGGGCGCCAAACTCAACTTTGTCGAGAACCCCGAGACCATTCCCGAGAATGTGCGGGAGATCGCGCCCACCGTGTTCACGGCCGTGCCCCGGGTGTGGGAAAAGTTCTACTCCGGCGTGATGATCTCGCTCAAGGAAGCGGGCACCCTCCAGCAGGCGGCCTACGGCTGGGGCATCGGGGTGGGCGCGGCCATTGCCGACTTGGTCTTGGCCGGTCAGCCCGTCAGCCCCTGGTTCAAGCTCCGGTTCACCCTGGCGCAGTGGCTGTGCCTGAACAATGTGCGCAAACTCATCGGCATCCACCGCGCGCGTTTTCTGGTGACCGGTGCGGCCCCCATATCGCCCGACCTGGTGCGCTGGTACCTGGCCCTGGGTGTGCCCATGCTGGAGGTCTGGGGCATGACGGAAACCTGTGGTGCTTCCACCGGTGTGCCGGCCAGCCGCATGAAACCCGGCTCCATCGGCCCGGCGGCCAGCTTCAACGAAGTACGGTTGGACCCGGCCACCGGCGAGATTCTGGTGCGCGGCAAAAACGTGTTTGCGGGTTACCTAAACCTGCCCGAAAAAACCGCGGAGGCCATCGATGCCGAGGGCTGGCTGCACACCGGCGACGTGGGCGTGGTGGACGCCGACGGTTTCTTTCGCATCACCGACCGCATGAAAGACATCATCATCACCGCCGGTGGCAAAAACGTCACCCCCAGCGAGCTGGAGAACGACCTGAAGTTCTCACCCTACATCACCGATGCCGTGGTCATTGGCGACAAGCGCCCCTACCTCACCGTGATCGTCATGATCGACCAGGAAAACGTGGAGAAGTTTGCGCAGGACCAGGATGTGCCCTTCAGCAACTATGCCTCCCTGACCCGCAGCGCCGAAGTGCAGGCCCTGATCCAGGCCGAACTGGAGCGGGTGAACAAAAAGTTTGCCCGGGTGGAACAGATCAAGAAGTTCTTCCTGCTGGAAAACCAGCTGACCGCCGAAGACGAAGAACTCACCCCCACCATGAAGCTCAAACGCAAACTGGTGGAACAAAAATACGCGGCCCAGATTGAGGCCATGTACCGTTGATTTGATGTGTTGATACTTTTACAAGGAGACCGACGATGAAACTGCGAACCGCCTTGGCTTTGGCCACACTCAGCCTCACGGCCACGCTGGCCAGCGCCCAACAGGGCATTTCCAAAGACGAAATCACCCTGGGCTCCATCCAGGACCTGTCCGGCCCGCTGGCGGGCTTTGGCAAGCAGGCCCGCATGGGCATGCAACTGGCCGTGGACGAAATCAACGAGCAAGGCGGCATCAACGGCCGCAAGATCAAGCTGCTGGTGGAAGACTCCGGCTACGACCCCAAAAAGGCCGTGCTGGCCGCGCAAAAACTGGTCAACCAGGACAAGATTTTCATGATGGTGGGCCACATTGGCACCGCGCAAAACATGGCCGCCATGCCGGTGCAATTTGAAAAGAACGTGATCAACTTCTTCCCCATCACGGCGGCCCGCGAAATGTACGAGCCCTTCCACAAGCTCAAATACTCCTTCGCCGCCACCTACTTTGACCAGATGCGCAACGCCGTGCCCAAACTGGTGAAAGAAAAAGGTGCCAAAAAAGTGTGCACTATTTACCAGGACGACGACTTTGGCCTGGAGGTGCTGCGCGGGGGTGAGGCAGGCCTGAAGACCCTGAACATGGAGTTTGCCGAGAAAACCTCCTTCAAACGCGGCGCCACCGACTTTTCTTCACAAGTGTCGAAAATGCAGTCCAGCGGCTGCGAGATGATCGTCATGGGCACCATCATCCGCGAAACCATTGGCACCATCGGCACCTCCCGCAAGCTGGGCTACAACCCGGTGTTCCTGGGCTCCAGCGCGGCCTACACCGACCTGATCCACAAGATCGGCGGCAAGGCCATGGACGGCCTGTACGCCACCATGACGGTGCAAAACCCCTACACCGACGAACAAAGCCAGCCCATCCGTTTTTGGGCCAACAAGTACAAAACCAAGTTCACCGATGAGCCCACCGTGTTCTCGGTGTATGGCTACAACATCATCAACACCTTTGCCAATGCCGCCACCAAGGCCGGCAAAAACCTGAGCACCGAGAGTTTCATCAAGGTGATGGACACCCTGAGCATTCCTCCCGACATTTTTGGCAGCGCTCCGGCCACCTTCTCTCCCACCAAGCGCCTGGGCAGCGACGCCTCGCGCCTGTCGCAAATTCAGGACGGCAAGTGGAAGGCCGTCTCCGACTACATGGGTGGCGGCGCCAAGAAGTAAGAGGGCTATGTCTGAATGGGCTGTTGCGATTTTTCTGTACCAGACAGAGGGTTGCAGAAAGCCGGTGCGCCGCAGGAACAGGGGGATTTGTTTGGTGAGGGGGATCCGTTCTGAGCCAGCTTGGCCAAAACGGTCATATCGATGGGAATCTTGTGGTTCCCATTTTTTTGAGCACCGAGTTATGACGGCAATTTGGTCCGGCGTGCGATGCAACTGTGGTTGAGCCCGGAAAATCTTATGACGCTAGTGTGGGAAAACGGCCTGGATCTTGCCGAAATCGTGCGATGCCAATTTGGGAAGCGATACGACGGAAGCGAGGCGCGCAACAACATGTTGCTAGAGGCTTATGGCGATGACATCACAGCCATGCTGCAGCAAGCCCGTCCGGCACAACAGGAGCCGGGGGATTTATTTGACGACGGGGAGCCGTTCTAAACCAGCTTGGCCAAAACGGTCATATCGATGGGGATCTTGTGGTTCCCATTTTTTTGAGCACCGAGTTATGACGGCAATTTGGTCCGGCGTGCGATGCAACTGTGGCTGAGTCCGGAAAATCTTATGACGCTAGTGTGGGAAAACGGCCTGGATCTTGCCGAAATCGTGCGATGCCAATTTGGGAAGCGATACGACGGAAGCGAGGCGCGCAACACTGGAGGAGAAGACGGAAGCGCTGGCGATGTCGCATGACACGTTTAGCCGCAATACGCGCAATCAACTGCGTCAGGTGTTCGATGCACTGCGTGAACTGACCATCCCACCCGATCCGCCGAAACGGCCCATCGGGTTTGTGACGCATGAGGACAAGAAGGACTCGCCCAAAGGGGCCAGCGCAGGGCGCGGCAAGAAGGCAACGTAGCCCAGCAAACCCAGCGGCTAAAAGAGAAGCCACCTGGAACCCCAGCTTTAGCAGCTAAGGGGTGGCAGGTGGCTTTTTTATTTCTTTATGAATAGAGAAACTGGCTGCTGGCCCTCTTAGATATTGAGCAGGCAGCTATGAGTTTTGAAGCAAGATGCCATCATTAATCCTTATTTTTTTTGCTGCATCTTGTCCAAAATATCGCTTACACCTGTTAACAATGCAGCAACCTCTTCCCTAGATGCACCAATGCGTGTGTCGAATTCAAACAAAGCAATGCCGTTGGAGACTTCGTTAAGTGCAGCGTTAAAAATCAAAAGCTCGTCCGCACTTACCTCGACTGTCGAGTTATCTTTTGTGTAGTCAATGATTTTCATGTAAGTTACCTCAGTGCATCAAAGTATGCACGGCCAGCCGTTGGTTGAAAGGCAGTTCCGCCATCTACAGCACGCGGGTTGCGAATAACAACCGTACCTGTTGATTCGCTCCAATAAGCCGATCGACCTCGACTTAGTTCACTGAAAGATGTTGGGTTGTTGACTACGTTTTCGATGTGGCCAGCAAACTGCTCGCGGGTTCGAATACCTAGCCCTTTGAATTCCCCAAGATCCAGTACATGCTTCTCAAATGCATGACCCCCAGCAATCTCTTTACCAACCAATTGCCCACGAAGAAGCGCTGCGTTTGAGAGGCTGCTGGCCTCAAGTGCACCCTTTGCAGCAAGAAATCATCATTCTTCATCCAAACCTTTCAGCCATTGCCGTATCCATGGGTGTCTGGCCAAGTCGGGCGCCATCGAGACCAAGGCGAGCATGAACTCTTCCCTCACTGCCAACAGCATTTCTTCAAGCTCTTGGACAAGCATCTCTTCGACCACAGGAGTAGGTTGCCAGTCGGTTCGACTAGTACACGTAGCCATATATTTGTCATTCGCAGGCTCCAGCACGATGGAGCGTTCAATGCCTTGTTCATAGAAGTCAAGATCGGCTGTCACACCCTCACTGACGGCACGAAGTGCAGATGGCAGTTGCTCCAAAAAGACCGGCAAATCGGTTTCTACGTCCACCGGCCAACGTTCCTGGCCAAATCCGGAAACCACGAATTCACCTCGCGGCCCAATTGCCCGACACACATCCATCAAGATAGAACGAACATCGTCCTCGTTTAGGTCGTAGGTACGGCTAGGAAAATCCGGCGTACCCTTGACGCGTAGTTCGATCTGCATAGATTCCGCTCCTATGGTCCTACGATGGGGTAAGCAGTACGAAGCCCATCACCCCTCGGTACGACAGTAGCCCATTCAGTTTTCACGATCGTACCGTCAGGTTTGATGACCTGACCCAGTCCCTGTGGAATGCGAACCGTGGCAGGGCCATCTACCTTAACCACGCTGAGAGCCTCCGCTGCCTTCTCATTGTTCAGCCATTGCCCTTGCGGATTCCCCGTGCCGTGCGCTCGATCCAAAAGGCGTTCAGTGTTCTTGGCGCCGGCACCATGCTCGCCAAAGGTATGACCAAACTGCTTAACGCTCTTCCAGTTGGCCGCTCCCTTTGCCGCTATCCCCAACATTCCCAACCCAAAGCTGGCAGCCGCCATTGTTTTGGTAACCCCATGGTCAATCCCGTAGCCCGCGTCGCTCATGGCCCGCGTCAGCACACTACCCCAGGCGGCGACATGCATCGCATAGGTGGGTTCATCAAACGCGATTCCGGTATAGAAACGAAATGCGTTGTGCATACCCACCAGATCGCCCTTGGCTACTGCCGCCTCCCACGCCCTATTGTTTGCAGTCAGTTGTTGACGCCCGAAGTCTGTTAACTGCCATGTGCCATTGGCACGCGAATAGTCGTGGACAGACTGCGTCCCCTGCCCAGGCAATCCCGCCACATGCTGTGCGGACACCGCATCTCCACGGCTATACCCTGCCCCCACATGGTCACTGTGAGCACCGATGTCGCCTGTATAGGTATTCGACACGGTCCCATTGCCCGTATCGCGAAACTGAGAACTGCTGCCCTCTCCGGTATTCGGATTGTGCCCCCAGTATTCATACCCAGTCGGATCTGTGTAAAACAACGGGTTGTTCAGAACATAGGAATAGCGATTGAAACTCTGTAGCTCATACGGATTTGGAATCGTCGGATCACTACTCATAAACCTGCCCATCAACGGGTCATAAATTCGCCCGTTCATATGGATGATCCCCATCTCGTCCAGATGCTCGTGCTCGGTATAGCCCCGGTCGGTGTTTTGCCCCACCAGCACGTCCAGCGCGTCCGTTTTCCCCGGCTCGCTGTTGATAAACCGGCGCTTGCCCCACGGGTCATAGGCCAGGCGCTCGGTCACCGCTCCGGCCTCATCGGTGATGGCCGATATGCTGCCCAGCTGGTCGTGGTGCAGATAGCTGGTGGTTGTTGCGGTCTGGGTTCCCGTGCGGCTGGTCACCAGCGCAAAGGTCACCCCTGCCGCTGTGAGGTAGTGCTTGTGCTCGGTGATGCCGTCGGCGCGCACTTCCTTCTCGTAGCTCAGGCCCAGGCTGTCTTCGCCGTTCAAGTACCAGGTGTTGCCCGCATGGTAGGCGCTGGTGCCGTTGCTGGTGAGGGTGACGTTTTGTTTGATGCGCTGGTGCTCGGGGCCGTAGACAAAGCTCAGCGTGCGGTCGGCCACCGTGTTGGTCGGGGCGTGGATGTCGAGCAAGGTGCCGAACTTGATCTCGTTGGGCATGTTGAAGCTGGTGTAGCTTTCCCAGCGCACGTTGTGTTTGTTGTGGTCCGTGTCCTGGCTGACCGTGTACCACAGGTTGCCGTTGCCCACCTTGAGCGTATTGACGCTTTGCGCTTCGGCTCTTGCATCGTCAAAGGCGTAGCTCAGGGTGCGGGTGCCCGTGAGGGCATGGGTGGCGCCGGGGGCGGTTTCCAGCGTGACGTTGGTCATGCGGTTGGGTCGCTGTGCGTCGTACCAGTAGCGTCCCACGTCGCTTTTGTAGGTGATGTTGCCGCGTGCGTCGTACATCACCTGGGTGGTGCTGGGCGGGCTCACGGCGCCACCCAGCAAGGTGGCGGTGCTCAGGCGGTTGAGGCTGTCGTAGCTGAAGCCCTCCTCGGTGTTCACACCGGGGGCGTGGTCGGTGCGTTTTGTCAGGTTGCCCAGTGCGTCATGGAGATAGTCTTGGCTGAGCACGTTGCCGCTGGCTTGGCCGTCGAGCGTGGCGCTTCGGCTGGTGAGGCGGTTGGTGTCCAGGGCGTAGGTGTTGACGGTGGTGACTTTGTTGCCGGTTTTGTACTGGGTGATTTGCCCTTGGGCGTTCATGGCCAGCACGGTGTGGCTCACGGTCTGGGCAAAGTCGTTGGTGCCGCCGCCCGTGACTGTTTTGAGGTAGCCCAGGGCGCTGTAGTCGTAGCGGGCCTGGTAGCCGGTGGGCCAGGTCTTGCTGGACACGCGCCCGGTGTTGGGGTCGAATGTTTCCGATACCACGGCTGGGTCGTTGGCGTTGTCCAGTGCGGTGGCGGTGCTGGTCAGGCGCCCCAGCGGGTCATAGGTATGGCTGCGCTTGTAGCCGTTGTTGGCTTTGGCTTCGCACAGTTTGCCTATGCCGTCTTTGCCGGGGCCGCTGCCTGTGCCGCAGGCGCTGCCATCAAACTTTTTGTCGTAGCTCCATTCGCTGGTGAGGTCGGGCTCCAGGCGCTTGGTCATGCGTCCGAGCATGTCGTATTCCATGGTGGTGCTCTGGTTCAGGCTGTCGCGCTGGCTAACCAGTTCGCCGTAAGCGTTGTAGCTGTAGGTCCATGAGCCCATGGCGGGGTCTTGCATGGCGTCTTTTTGGCCGCGCTGGTTGTAGTGCAAGGTGGTGACGGAGCCCGCGGCGTTGGTGCTGACCAGGTTGGCGTGGGCGTCGTAGCGGTAGACCACGGTGCTGCCCATGGCGTCGGTGACGCTGGCGACTTGGCCCTGGGCGTTCTTGACGGTGGTCTTGGTCTGGTTGTTGGCGTTGGTGACGGTGGTGCTCAGGGCGCTGTAGCTGAAGGTGGTGGTGGCGGTGTCGCCCGTGGCCTGGGTGTCGGGGTGGCTTTCGCTGAGGGTGCGTCCCAATTTGTCGTAGGTGTAGTTGCTCCATACCGGGGTGCCGCCGCTCAGGGCGTATGGCTTGGATTGGCGCTCCACCTGGCCCAGGGCGTTGTATTCGGTGTCTTGCACCAGGGTGGGAGCGGCGTCCGTGCCGTCAAAGCCCTGGGTTTGGGTGCGCACGACGCGGTTGAGGGTGTCGTAATACTGGCGTTGCTCGGGGGCGTTGGCGCCCAGGTTGACCGCCAGGCTTTGTTCTATCACGACCCAGATGACGGTGGATGGGCCCACCATGGCGGGGCAGTTGGCCCCGGCTTCGGTGCATAGCTTGTAGGCCCAGGTGGTGCGGGTGCCGTCGGCGCGGAGTTCCAGGGTCTTTCTGCCAAAGCCGTCGTATTCCCAATGGGTGCTGAGTTCGTTGGGGCCGGTGAGGCTCTTCAGCGTGCCGAACCTGGTGTCAAAGATTTTGGTTTCGCTTTGGTTCAGGGCGTTGGTGCTGGAGACGGGAAAGCGCCCGTCAGGCCCGAAGCTGCTGCTGGCCGTGCGTGGCGTGCTGGCGCTGTGGGTGGCCGGGGCGCTGGCGCCCGCGCAGGCGGTGCTGGTGGCGCTGGTTTTGTTGCCAAAGAGGTCGTGGCCGTAGCTGGTTTGCAGGCAGTCGTTGGGGTTGGTGGGCTCTATGGTTTCTTTGACCAGGAGTCCTTGCGCGTTGTATTCGAAGCTGCTGGTGCGGGTTTTGGTGTCGGCGTGGGCTGGCGCGGCAGCGCCCAGCAGGGTCAACAACAGCAACGACAGGGCCGGGGCGAGATACCGTGGCGTGGACTTGCTTACCAAGGGGGATGTTTGTGGCGTGTGGTTCATGGTCTTTTTTTCTCCCTGCTTTTCGTTCTTTTATGGCTGGACGCTGGTGACCGTGGCTTGCTTCAAACGCCCCAGGATCCAGTTAGCCGTGTCCGCAGGGTAGTACTCGTTAACCGTGGTTTTGCTGGCGCCGTCGCTGGTGCCCACCGTCATGGTGCTGACGTCACCGTAGAGTTGGCCGTTGGCTACCGGGTCCAGGCCGTAGTCGATGGTGCTGGTGACGCTGGGGTAGGCTGTGCCGTCCAGATCCCAACTTTCTTCCTGGCTAGTGGCGATATAGGGGAAGTAGCGGTTGTTGGTGGCTGTGGCGCAGGCATTCTTGATGGCGGTTTCGCTGTCGGCTTTATGGCAGTTAATCTGAACGATGCAAGCCGTTCCGTTCAGGGGGATCTTGCACAAAGGGGTGTTGGTGCTGCGCTTGAGGACGCCCGCGTTGCCAGAGCCGGCCAGGCGGGTTTCGCTCTTGGCGGGCATGCCCGTGAACGGGAAGTCCTGGCGGTATTCGGTGTAGCGCTCGATCCCGGTGGTCGCTTCCTGGCTTTTGATCCATCTAAAGCCCAACATGCCTCGGCCGGTGCCCAGCTCGGCCTTCAAGCCGCCGTAGCTGTAGTTGGTGGTGTTGACGCCGCCGACTCCGTTGCTGCTGGTGACGGAAGAGACAACATACAGCGGCGACTGAATGTCCAGCTTGGGATACACAGCAGCATTGGAATATGCATCTTTGGTGTAAACGGTGCTGTTCGTGATAGGGCTGAAATCGATTGACTTTGAAGTACCTTGACTGGGGATCATCGAAGCAAGAAGGTCGGAAACGTTAAAGTTAACATCGGACAACCTCAGCCGCCAGTTATATGAGGTATCGAGATTTTGAAGCAGCACCAACATATCCGTCTTGCCATCACCATTGAAATCACCGGAGAAGACTTGCGGGGCCAGCCCCGTATTGCCCCAGTTTCCCAAATTGATGTCACCCAATGCGGTCCCGTCTGACAACCTCAATCGCCAGTTATACGAGGTATCGGAGTTTTTCAGAAGCACCAACATATCCGTCTTGCCATCACCATTGAAATCACCGGAGAAGACTTGCGGAGCAAGCCCCGTATTGCCCCAGTTTCCCAAACTGATGTCACCCAATGCGGTCCCGTCTGACAACCTCAATCGCCAGTTATAGGAGGTGTCGGAGTTTTTCAGAAGCACCAACATATCCGTCTTGCCATCACCATTGAAATCACCGGGGAAGACTTGCGGGGCCAGCCCCGTATTGCCCCAGTTTCCCAAATTGATGTCACCCAATGCGGTCCCGTCTGACAACCTTAATCGCCAGTTATAGGAGGTGTCGGAGTTTTTCAAAAGCACCAACATATCCGTCTTGCCATCACCATTGAAATCACCGGAGAAGACTTGGGGGGCCAGCCCCGTA